>Ga0335395_10000477_pt1 | contig 25075 bp, 13 predicted proteins | sample MAT02_FD_205744 | JGI IMG/M metagenome (GOLD analysis project Ga0335395, IMG submission 205744) | Freshwater microbial communities from Lake Fryxell liftoff mats and glacier meltwater in Antarctica - MAT-02 (spades assembly) (version 2) ...
GCTACAAGTCCAGGATTAGGAACGCCAACAAATACGGTTACGTTTAGAAACGGCACAACAGTTTTAGGTACTGTTCCGGTAAATGATGGCGGTCTAGCTATATTGAGTTTGATCGACTTACCTGTTGGCACCAATACAGTTACTGCCACTTACAATGGGGATACAAATTTTAACACTTCAACTTCATCTGATTTAATTCAAACTGTTAATCAAGCAGCCACTATTATTGAAGCAACGGCTTCGCAAAATCCAGTCGCATTAGGTGATGACTTTGCTGTAGAAGTAATTGTACGTCCTGTTACCAGTGGTTTTGGTATTCCTACTGGCACAGTGGAAGCTTATTATGGATCGACACTTTTGGATTCAGAAATATTAGATGCTGCCGGAGCGGCGACATTTACAATTGCAAACTTACCAGCTGGCGTTTCTGGGATTATTATCAAATATTTAGGAGACGAACAGTTTTTTGTTTCATCCACAGCATTAACAGAAAGTGTAACAGCTACAAGTTCAATCACTACATTAGATTCTAGCAATAATCCGACTAGTTTTGGTGAAACAACCACATTTAATGTAACAGTTACCTCGCTTGCAGGAGTCCCAACAGGTACTGTTGCTCTATTTGAAGGCACAACAGCATTAGGTATTGCCGCTTTAAATGATAATGGAGAGGCTGCATTTATCTTAAGTGACTTATCTGTAGGTATACACGATATTCAGGCTATTTATAGTGGTTCCTTAAACATCACTGGTTCGATATCAAATGTCGTCACTCAAATTGTAAATACATCTGATACAACGACCACTTTAATTTCTTATCTAAATCCAGCAAGTTATGGAGAAAATATTGTCCTTCAAGCGACTGTGCAATCGTTGAACCCTACAACAAACACTTTTACTGGTGCGGTAAGTTTTTATGAAGACATCGCGCTGCTTGGATCCGTAACTATTCAAAATAATGGACAGGCTTCCTTAATTTTAAATAACCTTGCGGTCGGCACACATCCAATTACCGCAACTTATGAAGGTAGTACAGATTTTGAAGCCTCAACTTCTGCCGTCCTTACTCAAACGATAGCAAAAACACCGACATCTATAAATGCAACTGCTACACCAAACCCTGGAAATTTAGGCAGTCCGATTACTTTAAATATTGAAGTGTTTTCAATAAAAACAACTTCAGAAGTTCCTACAGGAAATATTGAGGTTTATCTAGGTTCACAACTCCTTGGTGCAGGTACTCTAAACAATGCAGGTCAAGTAGCTATCACTTTAACTGATCTACCTGCAGGAGTTTCAACCATTATTTTGAAATATAGTGGCGATGATCATTTTATAGCTTCAACGACTACAATTTCTGAAACGATTAATCGCAGTCTTTCGTCAACAGATTTAACCTCTTCAATTAATCCTTCAAAAATAGGACAAGAAGTTAACTTTATAGCGACAGTGACAAGTGCATCAGCTACACCTAGTGGGACAGTTTCTTTTTTCGATGGAGCAACTACTTTGGCAACAATAGCTCTAAATAGTAATGGTATTGCTTCCTTTAGCACTTTTGATTTAGCATTAGGAACACATTCTGTTACTGCTGTCTATAGTGGTTCAAATGAACTCACAAGTTCTACGTCAGCGATTGTTGAACAAGTTGTTGCAAAATCGGATACACAATCGACTCTTACTTCAATTAACAACCCTTCCTATTTTGGGCAACCGATTGTGGTGAACGCTTTCGTTAATGCTTCCGCTCCTGGCAAAGGAATTTCAACTGGAAATGTGACATTCTTAAATGGAGCAGATGTTCTGGGTACAGCTCCTTTAAATACTCTTGGGCAAGCATCTTTAGTTCTATCAGACTTAGCTGTTGGTATTAACTCCTTAACTGTCATTTACAATGGCGATACAAATTTTAATACGTCTACTTCGTCTCCAGTGAATCAAACAGTTAATCAATCTGCTACGCGTATTACTGCAAGTTTGTCACCTAACCCTACAATTTTTGGTGAGCCTGTTGAGGTAAGTGTAGCTGTCTTTCCTATTAATATAGGCACAGGTATTTTTCCTACAGGCGCTATTGAAATTTTAAATGGTTCTGTTGTAGTGGGTACTGGGATGTTAGATGCTAATGGTAAAGCTTCTATTGATATTACAAATTTACCTGCAGGAAACACTAATCTTATCGTCAACTATTTAGGTGATGATAATTACTTGCCTTCTTCAATTGCATTGACCGAAACAGTTGATCGCATCGCATCTACTACGACGGTCACCTCTTCTATAAATCCATCAGTGTATGGCCAGCTTGTATCATTTAATGCAACAGTGACTTCAACAACTGGTATACCAACCGGTTTTGTTACTTTTTTAGATGGAAACACTGTTATCGGAACAAGTGCGTTAGATAACTCAGGAGTCGCTTTAATATCTTTATATAATCTCTCAACAGGAACACATACGATTCAAGCTTCTTATGAAGGCGATATGATGACTCTGAGTTCAATTTCAACACCTTTGACTCAAGAAGTAAATTCATCAGATGTATTAGTGGAGCTTTCTTCTAGTGAAAATCCTTCATTTTTTGGAAATGGAGTTACATTTTACGCATCTGTAATTGCCGCAACTCCAGGATTTGGTGAGGCAACAGGGACGATCACATTTAGTGATGGGATCACAATTCTTGATACTGTTTCCTTAAATCAAGGGGGTCAAGCTATTTTAAGCCTATTAAACTTATCAGTAGGCTCACATTTAATTACTGCCACCTATAGCGGCGATACTAATTTTAATAGCGCGGCTTCTTTGGAGTTAAATCAAGTAGTTAATCAGGCAGCGACTTTAGTTCTTGCAAATATCTTGCCAAATCCTAGCTCTTTGGGATCTAATTTAACTTTAGATGTCACTGTTAAACCTATAACAAGTGGATTTGGTATTCCTACTGGAGTGGTCGAAGCTTATTATGGATCAAATTTATTAGGAACAGGTACTTTAGATAATACAGGTGCCACAACCTTTACGGTGACCGGGTTACCTGCCGGAGTTTCAGGAATAATAGTTAAATACCTTGGAGATACTAATTTTATTGTGTCTTCAACAGCCTTATCAGAATCAGTAACTGCAGCAAGTTCATTGATTAGCTTAACATCTTCCAATAATCCCTCTTATTTGAATCAACCGGTGACATTTAATGCTAGCGTGACTTCTGTTACTGGCACACCTACAGGTACGGTAGCATTTTTTGAAGGAAATACTGCTTTAGGAACTGCCACACTAAATGCTAATGGAGAAACATCGTTGACACTGACAAATCTTTCAGTTGGTACGCATGCCATTCGAGCCATTTATAGTGGCTCTTTAGAAACAACAAGTTCGACCTCTAATATAATTGAGCAGGTTGTAAATGCTGCTGATACAATTATTTCGCTAACTTCTACGCCTAATCCGAGTACGTACGATGCCCCTATTTTATTAAGTGCCAATGTAGATGTAATTGACTCAGAAATTAGTACAATTAATGGAACGGTAACTTTTAATGAAGGATCTACAGTACTGGGGACAGCTGTAACTAACAACAAAGGTCAAGCAACTTTAGCACTTTCTAATCTGCTAGTAGGTAGCCATACGATAACAGCAACTTTTGTAGGAAATAATCAATTCAATACGTCTACTTCTCAACCTATCGAACAAACTATTCTTAAGGCAGCAAGTCTTATTCAAGTAACGGCATCGGCTAATCCGATTAACGTAGGCGAAATGGTCACATTAACCCTAAATGTTTTACCTTTACCTAATAGTTTAGCCATTCCAACAGGTGTGGTAGAGGCGTATGCCGGTGCAAGCCTGTTAGGTTCTGGGACATTAAATGCAAACGGTTCAACTTCAATCGTTATCTCAAACTTACCAACTGGTAATAATGCGATTACGCTACATTATTTAGGAGATGCTAATTTTATAGACTCTACAACAGTTTTTGTTGAAACAGTGGATGCTTTGGCTTCGACTCTAGTTCTGGTCTCCTCTCCTAATCCTTCAGTATTTGGAGAACCCGTTGCGTTTACTGCGACAGTTTCAGCTACAGCTAGCGCGGTTTTAGGCACTGTTTCTTTTCTAGATGACGAGAGAGTGTTAGAAACAGTTGTATTAAATAATAGCGGGATTGCCTCTATGGTTCTTACAGATTTAAGCGTAGGAACTCATACGATTAGCGCCGTTTATAATGGTACGGATAATCTGGAAAGTTCCACTTCAAATGTGATTGATCACGTTGTGACCAAATCTGATAGTAATACAACGGTAATCTCAGGAGATAATCCGACTTATTTTGAAAATTCAGTCACTTTTTATGCTACTGTGGCTGCAACAAGTCCAGGGGCAGGCACTCCAACCGGTTCTGTCACTTTTAGAAATGACACGACTATTTTGGGGACAGCAAACTTGAACAATGGTCAAGCTATTTTAAGTGTTGCAGACTTGCCTGCAGGTGTAAATCTCATTACAGTTACATATATTGGAGATGCAAATTTTAATGCCTCTATCTCACCTTTATTGAATCAAGCGATCAACAAATCTGCGACTATTACACAAGCAGCTATCACAACCGATCCTATTGTCGTGGGAGAGCCTATTACCATTGTTGTGGCAGTCAAACCGATTATTTCTGGGATGGCCATGCCAACCGGTAATGTCAATGTAACAAGTGGAGGAGTAGTTTTAGCAACCGGTACTTTAGATGCCAATGGAGAAGTAGAACTAGATATTGCTAGCTTGCCTGCGGGGAGCGCCGATTTAACTGTCAATTATTTAGGTGACGCTAACTTTTTAGCCTCTTCTACCTTAATTTCCGGTATTGTGAGTCGTGTAAATTCCACTACAACTCTTACAACTTCTGTTAATCCTAGCTTTTATGGACAAGAGGTGACATTCACTGCAACAGTCACTTCAGTAGGAATAGCAACTGGCTTAGTTGCGTTCTCTGATGGAGATACAGTGATAGGAATTCAAGCCTTAAATAATGTGGGTATGGCTACACTTACAGTAGCCAATTTAGCATTTGGTATGCATAACATTACTGCTAACTATACGGGCAATGCTTCTATTAATGAATCGACTTCAGATGTACTTATCCAAAATGTGATTAAAACTAATGTGGCAGTTGCACTAACATCTCTTGAAAATCCTTCATTCTTTGGAAATGCCGCAACTTTTTACGCAACAGTTTCATCTGACTTAGGGATGCAAATTCCTACGGGGACTATCACCTTTAATGATGGCGCTGTTGTTCTTGGTACCATGCAATTGAACAATGCAGGCCAGGCATTATTGAGTTTGCTAGATCTAGCAGTAGGAACTCATGAAATTACTGCCTCTTATAGTGGAGATGTGAATTTTAACACAGCAACTTCAGCAGAACTCAACCAAGTGGTAAGAAAAGCTGCCACGCTATTAGATGCTAATATAGCCCCTAATCCTTCATCGCTAGGCAATAGTTTAACAGTTAATTCGCTTGTTAGACCTGTAACTAGTGGTTTTGGTGTTCCAACTGGTACAGTTGAAGCCTATTATGGAGCAACATTAGTTGGCTCTGGCACTTTAGATAATACTGGAGCCACTTCCTTTGTTGTGACAGGTTTGCCAGCAGGTGTATCAGGAATTGTGGTAAAATATTTAGGTGATGCTAACTTTTTTGTCGCCTCCACTTCTTTAAGTGAATCTGTGACTGCCAGCGCCTCTGAAATTACATTGAATTCTGGAAATAATCCATCCTCATTAGGGCAACCTGTAACTTTTGATGTGGCAGTCACATCAGCAAGTGGAATCGCAGCCGGTACAGTTGCTCTTTTTGAAGGTGTAAATGCATTAGGGACAGCAACTTTAAATGCAAATGGGCAAACAACCTTCACTTTATCTACTTTATCAGTAGGTACACATGCTATTCGAGCTGTTTATAGTGGCTCTCTAAACATTACAAGTTCGATTTCCAATATAGTGAATCAAGTGATCCTTCCTTCTGATACAGAAATCACTCTTGCTTCTTTACCAAATCCGGCTATTTTTGGTGCAACAGTTACCTTAACTGCTGATGTCGCTTCAGTAAATCCAATAGTCACTGGATTTACTGGTAATATTATTTTTAGAGAAGGAACGACGGTATTAGGGACAGTTGCTGTGAATGAGAATGGGCAAGCTTCTCTTCCCTTATCTAGCCTTGAAGTCGGCACGCATATCATTGAAGCTGAATATGTAGATGATAGTAACTTTAATTCTTCCTCTTCTGTTTTGCTCAGTCAAATTGTGATTAAAGCAGCAACACAAATCACTGCTGCAGCCAATCAGAATCCTATCAACCAAGGGGATAGTGTTGCTCTAAATATTAACGTGAGTTCCATTCAAGGGGGCGAGGTTGTTCCTACAGGAGTAGTTAATGTTTATGCGGGCTCGACTTTATTAGGTTCGGGAACTTTAGACTCAATCGGTAATACAACTGTTGAAGTGAGCGGTCTGACTGCAGGGATGACAACTATTACTTTTCAATATTTAGGAGATACAAACTTTATTAAATCTAGCACAACATTAACTGAAACTGTGCTGACTTCAGAATCGGTGATTACTTTAGCTCCTTCCAGTAATCCGATCGTTTTTGGGGAACCTTTACAATTAAACGTGACTGTCACTTCACCTTTTGGAATTCCTACTGGTACTGTTGCATTTTTTAATGGAGTCACACCCTTAGGAACAGCTACATTAGATGAATTAGGAAAAACCTCCTTAATTGTCTCTGATTTGCCAGCTGGTATTCATTCTATTCGTGCCGTTTATAGTGGCTCGGCAACAATCAAAGGTTCTACCTCAACGCTATTGAATCAAATTTTAGAAACAGCTGACACCACAACGACTCTTAGTTCATTCATTAATCCCTCTGTATACGGAGAGACAGTGACACTCACTGCTAATGTCGATGCAAATGTTTTTGGAATAACAGTTGCCAATGGGAATGTTAATTTTTATGAAGGAACAACTTTATTACAGAGTGTTCCAGTTAATAATAATGGTCAAGCAGCTTTAGAGTTAGCAAACCTAAGTGTGGGAACACATAATTTTACAGCTCAATTTAGTGGGAATTCTAATTTTAACCCTTCTACATCTTCTATTCGTAGTCAAATAGTGAATAAAGCTGCTACACAAGTTCAAGTAACAGCCTCACCTAATCCGGCAAATATTGGTCAAGAAGTTGAATTAGCTATTCAAGTTTTGTCTATACCCGAAGGTACGGTTATCCCTACAGGAACGGTAACTGCTTATGCGGGATCTACTTTATTAGGTTCGAGTACTTTAGATGCAAATGCATTAGCTTCCATCACTTTTTCAAATTTATCTGCGGGTAATACCACTATTGAAATTTATTACTCAGGAGACGTAAGTTTTAATGGATCTTCTATAACAGTTGTTGAAACGGTCATTTCTCAAAATTCTACTACGGTCTTAACGTCGACGCCTAACCCTTCGTCATTCGGTCAACAAGTTACTTTGACAGCATCGGTAACAGTGGCTACAGGTATACCAATGGGTAAGATAACGTTTTATGATGGGTTAACAGCCTTGGCAACAGTAAACTTAAATAATAATGGAGAAGCGAATTACTCTTTATTTAATTTATCTGTAGGATCACATGCCTTGACAGCTGTTTACGAAGGAACAAATGATAATTTGAATTCAACATCTAATAGTATTCAACAAATTGTCAATCCCACTACAGCGACTATTGATTTGACTTCCTCTCTCAATCCTGCTGCTTATGGAGATAAAGTGACGTTTACAGCTCAAGTAAATGCTCCTTTAGGTGTTGGCTTTCCAACAGGGACAGTCACTTTTAAAAATGGCCTGACAATTATTGGGGCGGAAGCACTTAACACTGATGGATTAGCAGTTTTATCCTTATCTAATTTACCAGTAGGCTTAAATGAGATTACAGCTGGATATGAAGGCAATGGGAATGTGGCTTCTATAATTTCTTTACCTTTAACGCAAACGATTAATCCTGCAGATACTTCTACATTGATTACATCCTCCTTACCAAACCCGTCAATATTTGGCGAACAGGTCACTTTTTTTGCTACAGTTGTGGCTGAAAATGCAATACCCACAGGGACTGTGACATTTTTCGATGGCCCTAATGCCATAGGAACAGCTCAAATTTACAATGGTCTTGCAATTCTATCCACCAACTCACTAGCTATTGGCACACATGGAATTACAGCAGTTTATAATGGCACACTGAATTTTAATGAATCGACTTCCGTGGTGCCATTAATCCAAATCGTTAACATGAATGGCCTAACTGTCACCACTTCTACAGTAGTGACTTCAAGTTTAAATCCATCTACATATGGGGAACCGGTTACTTTTGATATTACTGTTTTTCCTCTCGTTCCAGGAGGGATACCCACTGGAAATGTAGAACTTTATTACGGTTCAACTCCATTGGTTGTGTTACCTTTAAACAATCAAGGAAAAGCTACCTATACTACAGCCACTTTGCCTGCAGGCAATTTACAAATTGTGGCAGTTTACTCGGGAGATAATGATTTTTCTGCTTCAACTCAAACTCTTTCGCAAGTCGTTAATCCTATTACAACAAGCACACAAATTATCTCTTCTGATAGTACATCTGAATTTGGTCAACTGGTTACGTTCACAGCCAAAATTACTTCAGCGGCAAGTATTCCGAATGGAACTGTCTCGTTTTATGATGGAGTCAACCTCTTAGGAACAGTATTATTGGACGGTAATGGCCTTGCGAATTTTTCAACCACAGCTCTTTCGACTGGTAATCACCAAATTATAGCAACCTATAATGGTGAAAATAATTTTCAAAGTTCAAGTGGTCAACTCACGCAAAGTGTCAATGCCACTGCAACTTTCACGAATATTTTAAGCTCAACGCCTAATCCTGCGCATGTAGGAGAAAACGTGACCATTATTGCTTCAACTCTTGCAAATTCTGGAATACCGGAAGGGTTGGTGAACTTTTATGATGGAAATATCCTTTTAGGGACAAGTGCACTAAATAACGGATTTGCCATTTTTACTACGTCCTTATTAGCGGCCGGTCCACATAACATTCAGGCAATTTACCAAGGAAATTCGAGCTTTAATTCGTCTACTTCGGCAACTTATGTTCAAAATGTGACTCAACCATTAGAGATGACTAGTACTAATCTAGTTTCTTCGCTTAATCCTGCCAATTCAGGGCAATTGCTAACTTTTACTGCGACTATTACTGCTGCAACTAGCGTTCCGACAGGGACAGTCACGTTCTATGATGGCGCTTTAGCATTGGGTAATGTGCTCTTAGATAGCGTTGGAAAGGCGATCTATTCAATTTCTAATCTAGCCCCGGGCTCTCATAATATTCAAGCCGTGTATCAAGGAAATAATAGTTACACTTCTTCAAACGCAACAATTCAGCAAATGATTGATGCAGCGACGACAACGACAACACTTGTAACAATTACTCCAAATCCAGCAAATATTGGAGAAACCATCACGTTTATAGCTTCAGTGAATTCAGAGACGGGTCTACCTACTGGAACAGTTAGTTTTTATGATGGAACGATTTTATTAGGTACAACTCCAATTTTTAGTGGTTTAGCAATTTTTACCTCTTCACAATTAGAAGTAGGTGCGCATGCTATTCAAGCTGTTTATAATGGTAATGCGAATTACCAGCCTTCTACTTCAGAAATCTATATAGAAAATGTAAAACAACCGCTGTATTTGACAGTGACACAACTTTCTTCTTCAGTCAATCCTTCTACTGCTGGGCAACCTATCACACTGACTGCTAGTGTCGTTTCATTAATAGGAAATGCAAGTGGTACTGTCACATTTTTTGATGGTAATGAAGAGTTAGCGACTGTGGCAATCGTGCAAGGGTCTGCAATTTTTGTTGCAAATGGGCTTTCTGAAGGTGCACATTTACTGACAGCTAAATATAATGGCGATGCCACGCACAGTGCTTCTTCGTCTAATACAGTTGAACAAATTGTGCAAGCTTTTGCACCTTTTGCAACGATTACAGAAGTCACTTCATCTGCTAATCCTGTCAACGCTAATCAGCCCTTTACTTTAATAGCATCAGTCAACTTCATATCAAGTATCAATCCTACGAGTAGGGTATCTTTTGATAATGAGTTGACATTTTTAGGCTCAGTAATTTTAGTCAATGAATTGGCTAATTTACCTGTATCAGGATCAGGTATCAAGCCTACGGGTAGGGTATCTTTTTATAATGGATTGACATTCTTAGGCTCAGCACCCCTAGTCAATGGATTGGCTAATTTACCTGTATCAGGCCTCCCTGTGGGGCAATATGCTATCACAGCTGTTTATGAAGGTAATGCTGAATTTCAATCTTCAACTTCACTTAATTATACTGAAGTTGTTACAGCAGCTATATTACCCACAACAATTCAGCTGACTAGTTCTCGTAATCCAGCACTACAGGGGAAAAAAGTAGCTATTAAGGCAGTAATTGGCTCTCTAGGTAATCCGACAGGAACAGTGACATTTTTTGATGGAGTTAATGCAATTGGCGCGGTTATCGTGGAAAACGGTAAGGCAACATTTATTACCAGTGATTTAAATGTGGGGACTCATGAAATTACAGCCTATTACAATGGAGATGCTACTCATAGTCCTTCTGTCTCTAATTCAATTATACAAGTGATAAAAGTTAATTTACGCCCTCATATACCACAAGCAGGAAAAGTTTATCAAATAACCAAAAAAGAACAGTGTCATAAAGTTGCAAGTAATGTATTAACTTGGAAACCTCCTAAATCAGGTCCTGCACCGACACACTATATTATCTATGCAAATGCTCAACTGACAGAATTAATTGGTCAAGTTTCAGCTAAAGATGCTTTAATCTATGAAGATAAACACCCAGCTAAAACTGTAAAATTTTATTATATTGTTTCAGTGAATGAGCATGGTTCATCACCTGCTCTTCGAGTTGCAGTTTATAAACATTTTGTTCATTCTGTATCCTCTTTTTCTGCACCTTTTGAATTGGACAATGATCCAATTCTAAAAGCAGATGCTGAATTTTTTACTGATAAAATTAGTAGGTTATTTGACGAGTTAGCAGGTTGAGTAAATTATCTAAAATAATGGTTTCTAAATAAAAATTAAACCCTATCGAATAAATGAAATTAAAAAGTCTTTTTTTATATTCATACGAACAGCTTCTCAAAAATAATCAAAAGCGTGTAGGTGCTTTAATTTGCATTGAAGATGAAAAAAAACAAATGAGTTGGGGAGAAGTAGCCCCATTACTTAATTGGAGTAAAGAAACCTTACAAGAATGTATTGCGCAAATCCGTCAAAAAAAATCTTATATTTTAAGCATAGACTGGTCACTTTCAACATTTTTGGAAGCTATACAAAATTTAAAACTATTACCAGCTGTAGCCTTTGGTTTAGAATCTGCAGTTCTTACAATTCTTGATCCTATTCAAAATATATCGGTACCTGTGAGTGCTCTGTTCTATGGTTCTTATCAAGAAATTATACGGGAAGCGCAATTAAGACACGCAGAAGGTTTTAAATCTGCAAAACTTAAAGTTAGCCAACTAACATTTGAGGAAGCTGCAGATGTCATTCACAAGTTAAAAGATCAATTTCGTCTAAGAATCGATGTGAATCGTGCTTGGTCCACTTCTAAATCTTTGCAATTTTTTTCAAAATTTCCATTAGACAGTTTTGATTATATAGAAGAGCCTTTTCAAAACCCGCAGGACTTACATTTATTCAAACATCCTTTAGCTATAGATGAATCATTTCCTGATGATTTTTCCCTGAAAGATTTAAAAGCGATTCCTATGCTTAAGGCTTTAATCTATAAACCTACAATACAAGGAGGTCTTGCAAACTGCCAAACACTCTATCAATGGACTCAAGCACATCATATTCGTTTTATTATAAGTAGCAGTTTTGAGAGCGAAATAGGACTAATGCAGTGTGCTGCACTTGCGCAAAGATTATCAGTAAAATCAGCTTTAGGATTAGGAACATATTTTCACATAAAAGACTTAATTTCACAAAATTCTCTGCAATTTAAATTCTCTTATTTGAGAATTGAAACGGCTATTGAACCACAGATGGAAAAAATTTCAAAAATTTTTTAGTTTTAAATTTTTTGTTGGTTTTATTTTTAGTTTTTGTTAAACTATAGATAGAAATTTTTCTGAGCTATAAAGGAATTATTATGGAAAACTATCAATTATTAAAATATCGAGATCAAACCCTTGATCTTTTGTGTGCTATTTCAAAATTCTCAGTTTCTTCTTTCCATTCCCATCATCATCATCATCATCATTGTCCTCATCATTTTTGCTAATTAGCAAATTTTCTTAGGCATTTAGCTTAATTACCCAATTTTTTGTTTTACATCTTTATGCGTTGAGTTTGCTTATTTTAGCATACGACAATTTTTATTTTTCAAGCAAACTACGCGCGCAGTAGAATTTATTATTTAATTATTTTTATTTTAGGTTACTTATGAATATTATTTTTTTTATTTTTATTACTATTTTTTTACAAATAGTTTGCCTATACGTTGCTAAACAATCCTCAAAAAGTTTGGATAGCCAAGAAGATTATTTTTTAGCAGGGAAAAAATTAAAATTTTTCCCTTTGGCTATGACATTTGTAGCTACTCAAATTGGCGGGGGCCTTATTCTAGGGTCTGCAGAAGAAGCTTACCGCGTGGGTTGGATTGCTATCTTGTGTCCAATTGGATGTGTAGTAGGTTTACTTTTATTGGGAGTGGGTCTTGGAAAAAGACTGGCACAAATGCAAGTTTCTACCATTGCCCAAATTTTTGAAGTGGCTTATGACTCTGCAAATCTCAAGAGAGTCGCATCTTTACTATCCATTATTTCATTATTTATGATTTTGATCGCTCAAATTATTGCTTCAAACAAATTTATGTTAAGTTTGGGAGTAGATAACAAGCTCTTATTTTTTGCATTTTGGGGGATTGTTATTTTTTATACTTCTTTAGGCGGTTTAAAAGCTGTAGTTGCTACAGATATTGTACAAGCTTTTTTCTTTATTGCAGTTTTTGTTATTTGTATCGGCTACATATTTTTTACATCGGACATCAGTTTAGCGCAAACATTTAGCAATCAAATTCTTACTACTCAAAAAGATGTAACAACTTCTCAATTATATGGTTGGTTACTCATGCCCTTACTATTTATGTTAATCGAGCAAGATATGGCTCAAAGATGTTTTTCAGCATTAAACGATAAAATTGTTTCGAAAGCTACCTTAAGTGCGGGTTTAGTGATTTTACTTGTGGCATCTTTTCCCGTCTATTTAGGAGTTTTAGCTAATCAAATGGGACTTGAAATTACTGGAAATACCAGTATTTTAATGACAGTCATTCAAAAGACATCCACACCATTCTTAACAGCTCTAATGGGAGCGGCTATTTTAGTCGCTATTATTTCAACGGCTGATTCTTTGTTGAATGCGATCAGTTCCAATATTTCGCAAGATTTTGTTTTCATTAAACAGCGCCCCGTCTCTTTTTCACAAAAGTTAACGTTATTGATTGCCTTGTTAGCGATCTTTTTTTCTTTTTACTTTGATCGTATTTTGGACTTATTACTTGTAAGTTATGAGTTATCCGTCAGTTGTCTATTTATTCCGATTTTTATTTCATTATTTAAAACCAAAGGAAACAAGCAATCTGCGTGGTTAGCGGTCATATTTGGCGGATTAGGCTTTGCTCTTTTTCGTTTAATTTTGACAGATTTACCTCGAGAACTGTTAAGTGTCTTATTATCTCTGACAGGTTTTGTAATTGGGGAGTTATGGGTTGTTATGACCGTAGCTAAAATAGAAGAAAAAGATTACGTGGCTAAAGAGCAAATGAGTTTGCCTTAGTTAAAAAAAGAGTGATTGCAACTTGATTTGCAATCACTCTTAAGATTTAAAAAGGATCAATAGAAATTTATTTAAATAAGTTTATTGATCCTGTCACAAAATCCATCAGAAGAGCAAGAAGACTCGCTAGGAATTTCTCTTTTATCCTCACAGAAACTGGAGCTGAAGTATTTCCAAATGGGTCAACCAGTTATTTAAGTCTTTGGGATTTTTAAAACGCAAAAATTGTTGCCGGGCATTAGTATTTTTAAACAACAGGCTATAAGAGTTTTTTCGACGCTTATAAGTGCTTATTATCCATATTAACAAAGAATTTGAGGAGAGAAAAGTACGGTTAAAAGTCTCAAAATTTCCATTACAGCAGGGTTTTTTAAAGAACATGCGCCTCAAAGACCTTTTCAAACCCTGATACATGCAACGCATAAATGCATAATCCAACCAAATAATCGTATCCGCTTTCTGTAATAGTTGAGGCTGAAACTTAGAGTAGTTTCCACTAATAATCCAAGAATTTAGTTCTAAGATTTCGCCCATGACATGATTAAAATACTCGGGATTTGGTTGCCAATTTGGCAACCAGTAATAATCATCGAGATCAAAGTTCTGAATATTCAAAAGCTTTTCTAGCTTTAAAGCTAAAGTACTTTTACCACAACCGCTTGTGCCTACAATTAAAATCTTTTGCATCTTAATATCCCATTTGCAAGGCAAATAATGGGAGTAGAATCAGGGCCACTTTTTTGCCTAAAAAGGTTTTATTATAAAAAAAGATGTTAAAGAGCGTTAACGCGATCAAACCTGGATAGCAAACTTCCAATATAGGCCCTAAAAAAGCGGAGATACCGTTAAATTCAAAAGTGGAAACAAAAAATGTAACAATTAAAGTACCTGCTAAAACCGTCTTATAATGCACTTTATTTTGAAAAACTTCTTTTTGCATAAAATCAGAAAAAACTGCACTCAAAGCAATCGCTGTCGTCAAACATGCCAAAGCAATTGTGGTGCACGCGAGGTATCCCGCATAGGGACCTGCAATTTTAATTGTCAGAGCGCTGAGTAGTTCGTCACTTCTGCTGATGTTTAAAGCAGGCGCATGAAAAGCAGCTATGTAGCTAAAGCCTATATAAACAATAGCCAACAAAGAGGCACCTACAAAACTTGCCTGAATGGTTAATTTTAAATAATTTTTAGAGTCTGTATCTTGACCCCGTTCTTTAGTTTTTAAAATAGATATAATCGTCGATGAGAAAAAAAAGGCTGCCATTAAATCCATCGTATTATACCCCTCTTTTAAACCATGCCAGAAGAAATTCACATCAGAACTGGCATTCAAGGCATAATCAGCAGGCGTTAGCAAACCTTTAACAATAACTGAAAATAATAAAACTAAAAGAAGGGGGGTTAAAAAAGTTCCAAGCAAATCAAGTAATCGATTTTTGCGAATTGTCATCAAGTAAACGATTAGACAGGTGAATGCACTAAATCCGAGGGAAGATAGACCTGGAACTAATGTTTTTAAAGTAGCATAGGATAAAGCAATACATCGAGGTATTGAACCTAGTGGCCCTAAAAGAGTGAGTAAGGTCAGTGTGATTAAAAATCCAGGAATCTTCCCTAATCGACCAAAAAATCGACGATAATTCCCATCATATAAAATCATGGCAACCACACCCGTAAATGGCATAAGTACAGCAGTGATTAAAAGACCTAAAATAGCTGAAAAGTTATGCTCACCGGCGTACTGACCTACCACAAGAGGGAAAATAATATTTCCAGCCCCAAAAAACATTGAAAACATTGCGAAACCAGTGGAAATAGCTTCGGATTTGATAAATTTATTCATACTAAAAACTCCATTTATTAATGATTACACACAATGAATTGCGAAAGATTTATAAGTGTCAAAAAGTTAGAAGGGGAAATTAGATAAAGTGCGCTTAGCACACGACAAAACAAAGAGGTGTAGATCTATTAACAAGACTTAAAGCAAAAGACTTGAAATCAAAATAAGTATAGAAAATGTTAAATATTTGCATGGAAAAATATGATATAGTAATAAATTTATCCAAGTATATTTACTTTAAAGAATTAAATCAAGACGTCAATCCATGAAATCTTTGACTGTTTGCACAAAAATATGCGGTTTTTCCAGCATCGGCACATGTCCAACTTGTGACAAAGAGATGAGTTTCGATTGAGAGATGTATCGGGCTAATAATTTAGAGTCAGAAGAACATAAGCGATCTTCTTTTCCCGATATAATCAAAGTTGGGGATTGGATTTGATGCAACCATGACCTAGAATTAAAAGATAAAAGCGCCTCAAGTTGACGCCGATAATTTAAAAAACTTTGCGGGTGCTGAGATTTACCTAAAAAGCCTTGCGTAATTTCTTGCATTTGTTCTTTATTTTTACGGAATTCTTTAGCAAAAAGAAAAGGGACCGCTCTTTTTAAAAGTCTTTGCGGATTGATTCCACAAGATCTAAGTGTAAACAGCAAGGCTCCTAACAATCGATTAACGCGACTCACTTTAACCAATGAATTGCAAATGATTAATTTGTTAATGCGCTGGGGATGAAGATAAGCCATGGTTTGTGCAATAGTTCCTCCCATAGAGTGTCCAATCACGGTAGCTTTTGAAATATTCAAGAAATTCAATAAATTAAACGCGTCGTGAGCCATTGTCTCAATTGTAATAGGGGAGTGGATACTGTCGCTTTGTCCGACGCCCCTATTATCAAAAAATATCACGCGATAACTTTTTTTTAACTCATCTAAAACTAATGTCCAAACACGTGAATCGCAATTCAAACCTGCAATCAATAATAGAGGTTCTCCCTTACCCTGATCTTCATAATAAATGTTCGTCTCTTCTATTTTGAAATGCGGCATTCTGTCTCTTTTATATTAGGTATTGAAGTCCTGTGGTTGGTTTTTTCGAGTCACATAAGTCATCCCTGCTGCTAGTAATAAAGCAGCGCCAAACCAACCCCATCTAATTACTTTTGCAATATCAATTCCTTGAACTTCATTCCATACATTTAGCATTAAGATCAAGGATAAAATTGCAGGAGCAAAATATTTTAAACAAATGACATAAAAACTTTGGCTGTTTTGTGGCCATAAACGTTCCTGAGAATCAGAAGGTTGACGAAAGACAAATACTAGAATTAAAACCAATCCCCCAATTAACATATTTGTACCAAGTAACATAGGGACAAGAGCATCGATTAGATAAGAAGCATTTCCCATGCAGAAGAAACAAGCCAAGCCCATCATACTAAGCATCACCCAAGTCACAGCTTTATAACGGCTGATTTTAAACTCAACTTCCACATTCCCTGCAATACTTTCAATTATGGAAAAAACCCCTGTCATTCCTGCGATAAACACACAAAAGAAAAAGATGGTGCCAATTAAGGGTGACAAGGCACCAAATGTATGTAAAATTTTTGGAAATAGAATAAATCCAATTTCAAAAGCGGAATCAGAAGTTAGAATGGAATCAAATGGAACATTTTGAACAAAACTAATATGAGCTAAGCATCCAAAAATGGCAAATCCTGCTACAAAAGAGACGAAGAAATCTCCAAGAGCTACCCATATCATTGCGCGGATAATATTTGTTTTTTGATCCGTATGTCTGGAATAACCAATTATAATCCCAAGACCTAAAGACAAACTAAAAAATAATTGGCCAAAAACATCTCGCCAAAGTGAAATATCTTTTAATTTTTCAAAGTGAGGATACAAATAGTAATACCAGCCTTGCATCCCTCCTGGTAAAAAACAAACGACTAAAGCAAAAATTGTAATAATGACTGCCAATAAAGGCATAAACCAAGAGCAGATTTTTTCAATACCATCTTTTACCTGTCGCACTAAAATCAACCACGCAGCTATTGAAACAGCAAACGTTGCCAACAAGATAGGAAATGAAATAGCACCAAATTCGTGAATACTAGGAGTGATTTTTAAAAAATCATATAAAAAAAAGCTTTGTGAATCTTCTGGTATCATGTTAAAAGCTGCAAAATAGGTATAGGCAGCAGAATAGCCCGTCAACACAATGTAAAAGGCTCCGATTGTCAAACAAGCAATGACAGATAGCCATCCAAACACCTTAGTGGTATGTCCCCATGTTTTGGTGTACGCTGTGACTAAAGGCAACTTCCACTTATAACCAATTAATCCTTCAAGAATTAACATGGGAACACCTAATAAAAGAAGAGCTAAGATGTAAGGAATTAAAAATGCCCCACCCCCATTTTTATAAACTTGTGCACTAAAACTTAAGATATTTGCAAAACCTACGGCAGAACCAATTAGTGACCAAATATAGCCAGCTTGCGATTTCCATGTTGTGGTTGTGGGGGGATTAGACATTCAATTCTCCAATAAACATAAAGATGATTTAATTTTGGTCTGTTATTTATTTTCTACAAAACTTAAGTCATTATAGCACTGCCCTAAGTTAATTAAAAGAAATAATATCTATAATTAAGCTTGTTTATAAAATAACTTTATTGATTAAAAACATTTTTTTATTTTAATTATTAAAAAAACAAACTAATTCTTATTAAAAGAAGTGCGATGAAAACAAAAAAAAATAATACGGAGATAAAATTTATTAGGAATTAATGCGAAACGCTACTAGCTACCGCTGTTGAGCTTTTAGGTCGCTTAGAGAGGTATATAAATGGAATAAGAAGTAAAAACATCCAGCCTCCCATCCATGCTAAATCATTTAATGCTAGCATATAGGCTTGTTGTTCAGTTAGTCGGTCTAAAAGATTGGTAGTGATTTCAGATGTAAAAATTGGATTTTGGTTTTTTAAGTAGTCATAAAATTGCATTACTTGTGTTTGATAAGAGGTAAGAGAGTCAGCAAGACGCGCATGATGAAAAATTTCTAAACGTGTCCATATTTGAATGGCTAAAGATGTTCCAAATCCACTGCCAATCAAAATACGTACGAAATGAAAAAGTCCGCTTGCACTTGGATATTTTTCTTTAGGTACTTCACTTAATGAGAGTTGGGTCAATGGTAAAAAAAAGAAAGCGACTCCAAAGCCTTGAAAAAAACGGGCTTTCATTATCGTGGATAGGTTAACTTCAGTGATAAAATTTGCTTGGTAAAAAAAACCAAGAGAAAAAAGAAGGAAACTAATGGCGATAAAGTTTCTTAAATCCACGCGGCTCATCATTTTGCCTAAAGTTGTCGACAGAAAAAGGGGAGCGATACCAATGGGAGCAACCGCTACGCCTGCCCAAAAAGCATTATAACCCTGTTCTGTTTGTAACCAAAGAGGCACTGTCACTGTACTGCCAAAATAAATTAGAAAACCTAAGGTCACACAAATCGTACCAATGACAAAATTTCTATTTTTAAAAAAAGAAAAATCGACAATGGGATATTTTTGAAAATAAGTCCAAATTGAAAAGTAAATCAAAGAAATGGCGGCAATTACTGTTAAGGCAATGATGATATTTGACTCATACCAATCTAAATCCTTCCCTTTATCCAGCAAAATTTGAAGGCTCCCCACTCCAATTGTCAATAGGATAAGGCCTGTCCAATCAATAGGATAGCGTTGAATTTCACTTTCTTTTTCTTTTAAAAAATACCAGACTACACCCGCTGAAAAAAGTCCGATGGGGACATTAATGTAAAATATCCAAGGCCACGAATATTCGTCTGTTAAATATCCACCTACAATTGGACCAATAACAGGAGCGATGATAACCACCATTGCCCAAAATCCTAAAGCGGCTCCTTGCTTTTCAGCAGGATTACTTACAACGAGTAAACTTTGAGAAAGAGGAATTAAAGATCCGGCTACCGCGCCTTGAACTATCCGCAAAAATACCAACATGGCTAAACTACTAGCCAATCCACACAAAAATGAAATCAAAGAAAATAAAAGTACAGACCAGACAAATAAACGCACTCTTCCAAAATAATTTGTTAACCAGCCCGTTAAAGGCAAAACAATAGCATTACTTGCGGAGAATGAAGTAATGACCCATGTTCCTTGATCAGCGCTCACACTTAAATTACCCGCAATGTAGGGAATTGCAACGTTTGCAATAGATGTATCTAAAACTTGAATGAATGTCCCTAGCCCAATTGCAACATTTAGAATAAAAAGTTTTCCGCGCGAAAGCTCTTCATTCTTCGTCATCTTCGTGCTCGTTGGAGTCTATTAATAAATTACGCTGAATGACATTTTGCATCATTTCTTCTACTTTTTGCATATCTAGGTCAAAAATTGTTGTAGTGGAAATCGGAGTGGTTTGAATAATATGCGCAAGTCTGGGTAAATTCTGGTTCGTAATATCTATGTCTACTTCCGCTGAAATGCCCATTCGAATAGGGTATTGTTTCACCATTTCTGGATCTAAACTAATACGTACTGGAAGACGTTGAACAATTTTAATCCAGTTACCAGTCGCATTTTGGGGAGGTATTAAAGAAAAAATGCTGCCTGTTCCTGAAGCTATGCCCAATACTTTTCCTTCAAACATCACCTTTGAGCCATACATGTCAAAACTGACTGTAGCAGGCTGACCCACGCGCATAGAAGTCAGTTGAGTTTCTTTATAATTAGCATCCACCCAGACATAATCTGTAGGGATAATTGCTAATAAATTCATTTGTGTCGTCACTCTTTGTCCCACTTCTACAGCTCTTTGTGCGACGTATCCTGTGGCAGGCGCATAAATAGAGCAATGTTGCAAATTATAAAAAGCAATTTTTACTTTAGCTTTTTGCTGTTCTATTAGCGAATGTTGCTCTAAAGGGGTGTTACCGGCTGCTGCTTGAGCTGTTTCTAATTGCCTTCTGGCAAGTTTATAGTCCGCTGCTGCAAGGGAATAATCGTCTCGTGAATGCACAAAATCTTCATTTGAAACAGATAAGGGGTGAGTTTGATGTAAATACAAGCGATTATCATAATTAAATTTTGCTTTGGAAAGAAGAGCTTTTTTACTTTCTACATTCGCTTTGCTTACTTCTACATAATTATAAAGCTGTCTGACTTGTAACACGATAGTTGCCAGCGTTGCCAATTCTTTTTGTAATTCTATTTCTGCTTCAGTTGGATCTAAACTAACGATTAACTGACCTTCATTAACTAATTGAGTATTGTCGCAATAAAAAGAGATAACGGACCCTGCTACAGTAGCATTGACATTAATTTTATTTCCGTTTGAGTAGGCATCATCCGTAGATTCGTGAAATCGGAAGTAAAGTAACCATAAAGCTAACCAAGCTAAACCTAAGAGGATAAAAAGAAGTGTAAATCCCCATAACAATTTTGAGCGAGAATTTTTAGGTAAGGGTTCGGTTGGGGATTTTGGCTTTTCTTTAAATTCTGTATATGGAATTACTGCTGTCAAAGGATATTTATCTTCGGGCGGTTCTGTACTATTGCTCATATCTCTCACCTATACAATAAGATTTGCGACAATAGCAGGAAAAAAAATTAATAAGTAGATTCTTGTGGATCTTTTTTTGATTTATTGAAACTAGAATCTGTAAACTGCACGAGTTTTAATCAAAAAGCGTGCAATGAGTTTTTGAAACTTAAGATAGTTTTATGAAGACTGTTCCTCTAAAGCTTTATTGATGATAGCACCTAAAGCATCTAAATCTGCACTTGGCTCGTAGCCATCCATTAATTGATTATTTATTAAAGAAAGATTATGAGATTCTTGTATTCCAATAAAAGTTCTTTTTATATTCGAAATTGCAGGCTGCTTAATTAATTCCATTGCTAAACTTGATTCTTCTGATATAACTCCATCGTGTACAATTAACTCTTTATCTGTAATTTGACATAATTGCGAAACATTTGCAGTTTGAATAATAATTTGCGGAATATTTGCATTTTCCAAATCTTTTGCTGTTTGCATATTCCAACCTACAAGTTGAGTCGCACAACCCATTAAATATCCCATAGAACGCGATTTAAAATCTTTTTTTTCTAATAAATTCTGTGCAGTTACAAATACGCTACTAAATGCTCGACTTATTACAACAACCGTTGGTGTAGTTCTTTCATTGTTTTCTGTTTTTTGTATTAAATGATCTTTCATGGCATTTGCGACAACTGCTCCACCTATAGAATGACCATAAGCAATAATTTGCTTTGCTTTTAAACCATTTTCGTCTTCCAAAAAGTTTAAAAAAGCTCGGTAAACTTTAGACATCATTTCTGAATTAGGTATTCCCTCACTCAACCCCACACCCGCATAATTAAAAACAATTGCATTTGCTTTTGTCGTGGCAAGGATGCATTTAACATCACTATTCGATAAATCCAGATGTTCTTCATAATACTGAGCATTTCCATTAGCCGCGAGTAACCACTTTCCATTACTTAAAGTTTTTTCCGTACCTATTAAAGCTGCGTCGATAACATTTCCATCAACTTGAATACTAAAACGTTTATATCTAAACTTTTCTTTATTATATTTGTCCTGTATATCGAATTCTTTTCTTTTTTGATCAATATCTAACAGTTCTGCAAATTCTAGTTGAGATGCTGGCAAAAAAACAGCCTGTCCCACCTTATCATGTATTGCTTTATGTAAAGAAAGTAAAGGATAAAAAAAAGTCGAAGATATTTTTTTTATCGTTGTTTGCTTTTCGCTATTCCATTCGTAACAAGTAGGTAATGCTCTATTTTGTGCAAAATCTGTTCGAGTTGAGTTAAAGTACTCCTCACTTGCAAAGTAAGCAGGACTACTTTGAAGAAAACTATGAACTGCAGAAAGTGGATTCATGAAAATTTCCTATAGGTTAATTTAATTTATTACAACTATAATGTATAAATATTAATTTAAAATTAAGAAAAATAATGGTAAATAATAGACTTCTTGTGTAATTAATTTTTTGTTATTTTCTTCTTCTTTATGAGGAGAGAAGACGAAAAAGGTGATCTGTATAGCCTTTGGTAACGGCAAAAAGCATGATTTCAAGTTGTTTAAAGCGAGCAAAGTACGTTGGACAAAAGAACGTATAGGACTGACAGATAGTGGGTATACGGGCATAAAGAAATTTCAAAAGAATTCAAGGCTGCCAAAGAAATCCAGCAAGAAAAAGCCTTTAACAAAAGAAGAGAAGAAACAGAATCAAAAAATCTGTTCAGAGAGGATTTTGAACGAAAATGTGATTGGAAGTCTAAAGAGGTTTAAAATTATAAGTGACAGATACAGGAATAGACGAAAAAGGTTTGGTTTACGTTTCAATCTGATTGCCGGAATCCATAATTATGAAATAAAAAATTAATTACGCAAGAAGTCTAATTAGTAAACGCCATAGTAGGAAAATAAAATAAAAAAATGTTATTTCAATCTATTTTGTATAAATTTATAAATGAAATAATGGATCGTCATTTTTTAAGGGCCTATTACTCACATCACGCGAGTTAAAATGCTATGTATTCAAAAATTTTCATATTTGTTCTCCTATCTATTCTATCTGTCGTCAGTCAAGTGACTAGCCTAGAATATGTAAATAATAAACTGAGCAAAGAAAAAGAGATGAATGAAGTGCGTTTAATCATCATTAGACATGGTCAGGGTATTCACAATGTCACAGATTGTATCGTTTCAAGTCTTTCTCCAGGAGTTTATTTGACTGAAATAGGTGTGGAGCAAGTCAAAAAATCGGCAATTGAATTACGGGATCAAAAAATTGATTATATCTATGTTTCTCCAGTTTATAGAACTTTGCAAACAGCTCAAATTATAGGAATGGCTTTAAATATACCTTATCAAAAATTGATCGTTGACGATAAATTGAGAGAACAATTTTTTGGAGACTTTGAAGGTAAGACATGGTCAGAGTATAATGCTTATTTTTTAAAAGAAAAAATACAGTTAATGGGACCTCCAAATGGCGAAACAGACTTGCAAGTTTGGAGGCGTACTCAAAAATCCCTTATGGAAATTGTTAAAAAACATCCAAAAGAAACAATTTTGATTGTTACACATGGTTTTAATTATCAAATCATTTCAAAAATTTTAATAGGAAAGAGTTTACATCCAAAGACTGCGGAATATTTCATTTTTGACTAATTAACTCAAGTTGCGGCCTATTAAAATTGTGTTAAAAATAAGAATAAAAAAAGCCCTCTCAGAGATAATAAATAGTATAGATCAAAATACCAAATATCTTTGGCGGACAAAATGGATAAAGAAATTACATTCTTTTAATGTGTCGCAGATGATTTTTTTAAAGCAATGAATTTGAAAGAAGATGGACAAATTCAGATGAATAACGCAGAAATTGTAACAGTTGCGCTAACCGCAGCTCGTTTTTTTGGAGGAAATCTAGAAAAAAGTCGTCATTTTCTAAGTGAAGGGAAATATAGCCTATAAATGCTTAGTAAAAGTCGCTTATACAGACGTCTTCATGCGATTCCAGATAGGTTTGGGCAATATTTGACTTTAAGTTTGCCTGGTATCCAGCAAGAAATTGAAACAGTAAAAGAATTTATCATTGATAGTTTTTCTATTCCTGCGTGCGATAATATTCGCATTCCCAGAAGACATTTGTACAAAGACGAAGAATACGGGAATTATACTTAAATATAATTCCCGCATTGCTGCTTGAGAGAGTTGAAGTCGGAGTAGTAGCCGAGTTCGGTTTTTGTGGATAAAAATCCCTGTTACTAGAATTTGCATTTACACCATTTTCTAGGATTAGATTTACTGCATGAATATTGCCTATCTTGATTATTTCCGTAACGAAGTAGAATGCTTTCAAGCTCTTTGCCTTCACTTCTAAGTTTTCCAATATTCTTCAATTCTTGATTGACAAGATTAAGAGATTGAATCGTTTCATTTTGCTGATTCTCGATTTTTACTAAACTTTCTTTCAATATCTGTCGAATGAAAGCTTATCGAAGAATTGCAACTAGATATGACAAGTTAAGTATTGTCTGTCATACTATAACTATTCTTTCTTTTATTTTTAATTTAGTTGCGATTTTGAAAATACACTCTAATTACTGATTTCATACAAATCAGCTTGATTTTAATATAAAATCTTTATATTATTAAAAAAAACAATTTAATTGTTATTACCTTTATTTGATTTTATAAATTCTA
>Ga0335395_10000479_pt1 | contig 25021 bp, 43 predicted proteins | sample MAT02_FD_205744 | JGI IMG/M metagenome (GOLD analysis project Ga0335395, IMG submission 205744) | Freshwater microbial communities from Lake Fryxell liftoff mats and glacier meltwater in Antarctica - MAT-02 (spades assembly) (version 2) ...
TTTTATTTTTGTACTTATTTAACAAAAATCTCTATAGATTATTGCATCATCAGAGAATCTAATAATTAGATTTTTGTATGGCTGGAATGATCTGCTAATTTTGATCAAAAAGTCTGTAATAGCGATTTCATTAGGCTCTACATTGTACTCTATACCAAACTGTTTTAAGGACTTGCGGATCGCTTCATATTCGGCACGTAATACTAAACACATTGAGTATTTACCCTCAGGATAAATAAACTCATTGCCATAGCTATCTGTCATAATTTTGCACCGCTTACCTGTTTCTATTTGTACTGTTTTATCAGTCCTAGAGATAACCCTAAAAGACACTTTTATATTAGAGTCCCCTATATATGATGTGAAATAAGTTGATCCGACTGCAAACTTATGCATAATTTTTTACCCTGTAGTTATTCGCTGATTGATTCAAAAACTAGATAAATATAACCTAGTCCATAGTTGATAGATGCTGTTGCCAAATTCCAGTCCTTTGGATAGATTAACCTAGCACTATCTACTGTGATAATTAAAATTTCTGCAAGCGATCGATCACTTTCAAAGCGGTATTTAATGATCTCTGCAAGCGGTGTTTTAATGTTTATTAGCCCGGATATTCGATTGCTCATGCTTACTAGTCCTTGTTTTACACAATAAAGCCTGATAGACACTACAGGCTTATTCGCTCTACATTACAGACTTATTATAGATATTCTTTAGCCCTCAATTTAGTAGCATTTTGGGCTAATTGCACATAATCCCATATATCAGAATCTAGCTCTAATTGTTTATAAAATCGCTGTAAATCACAGGCATAAAAACCATATTCAACACAACTAAGCGCCGCTTGCGACATATTGCCATTCTCCATAGTGTCTATAATTTCTAAAAATTGATCTTCAGTCCTGTATTGTTGTTCTTTCATTGTCTTATCCTTAAGTTCCATTTTCTGATATTGTTTTCATCTTTGCTACTCTCAACAAAGAAAAGCGTGATCCGTATTTTTTATTGAAATCTGCTATTACTTGATCCTCACTTTCACCTTCTAAAAAAGCATTAATCCATGCTGGTTCTTCAGCTCTTAAACCAGTATGTACATTAAGCCTACAGCCATAAAATGTCGCTGAATAAAGATTCATCGATCCCCCCTAGTTGTTTTTGTTGCCATACTTTTACCCGTCTTAGTTACCATAATTTTTTTGTTTGTTTCTGGGGGAATAAACGCCGATCAACTTTACAGCGTTAGAACTAAATTAGTGATATTGAACGGTATCTAACCATAGTTGATGAGCTAGACCTTTTAATTTTTCTCTGACTAAGTTTGATATCGCTCTATCTTTTAACTGTTTCTTACTCCATAGAAAATCCGATGAGCAACATCTTTCTAAAAGGTCTAAGGCTTTAGTGTCTCTTTCTTTAGTTGCCAAAGCGATCGCTAGTTTATTTTCTAGCTCTTTAATATCTGTATCAGCACAAGATAATTTATCTTCTAACACTTCAATTTTATCTTGATAAGTTTCTGGTAATCCGTTGGTGTATGTCATGGGTTTAATTTTGCTTGTTTGTTTGTTTCTGGAATAAAAAAAGGCGCTCTACATTACACCCCCCCCCTAATTGTTAGTAATCTAGTTCAATAATTCTAGTTGAATCATTGATCGAGATATCCGGGCTTGTTCTCCATCCTTTCAATTCTCTTACCAATTCTATGATCGCTGTAATTTGTGAGCCTTCCACAAAATCACGGTTATCCATGATTAAATTCAGAGTGAGCGCATAGTTACTAACTAGACCTAAACTGATCAATACTTCATAAGGTCTAGTCGTAAATTCTGTAGTTGTTACTGTTTCTTGGATCATCATAGTTTTAGTTAGATTTGATTTAGATAATGTAGTTCTATTGTTCTGTCTGTATCATCGATCAGGATATCAGGATCACTACTCCATCCTTTCATTCCCTCTAACAATGAGATCACCGTTAGAACTTGAGAATGAGCTAAGCAATTATGATGATCCAAGATCAAATTTAGCTGTAATTCGTAATCGCTCTGTATCTCAAAAAAGAAAAAATTGATCCTGTAGTTCTGAGTTTTTAGTTCTGGAATAGTCCGAACTTGCATAAATTAACCTAGCTATTGTTTATTGATTCAATCTCAAGGATCGCAAAATAACATAATGATATCATCCCTCTAACGGTAGATTTTTGCCCCAAAAAAGAGATCTCAATTTTGTAACAATTGATACAGAATAAGGCTTCTAGGGGTGCTAGACTCTTTACATAGTAAATTATCATAATGATTAATCATAGTGATCTGTCATTCTGGTACAAACAAAAAAACTGCACAATGAAAATTAAATATAGAGTTTATTTAGGGGATGTGATTACAGCGATCAACCCTAGCACCGGGATCATAGAGTTCTATATCATCAAAAAATTTGAGGGTATCAGAAACACTATTTTTTATTGTAAGAGCGTGCTAAAACCTAGGACTAAAATCTGCAAGTTCAATAAAAAACAGATTTTAAGCCATATTCAAAGTTAAGCAATTTTGGGGGATGTAGCGTTGATCATCCTTCAGAGAAACAGATTCAAATAACCAAGGACTAGAGACAATGACAGACGATAACAGCTTTGATGTTATGGCTCAACATATTACAAGGACTCAGTTAACTAACCTTAGCCCGGAAAATAAAATGTTACGGTCTAGCATGGGGTTAGATCAAGAACATAAGGCATATCAGGCAAGCATCAAGATTAGAGAGTCCATGAGCAAAAAGAAAAAAACTAGTAAAACTATTTGGAATGATTCAGTAAGAAATTGTGATGCTGAAAAGTTTCTGGAATGAGCTAGACAGTGAAACATCACAATCATATTCTGATTCTCTAGAGTCACAAGGATCGGATTTTACTGAATCTCTATCACAATTCTAGATAACAGATGGAGTGTAAAAGTCTAGCACTCCATCAACTCCATCAACTCCATCAACTAAGGATCAGATTATGGCAAGAAAAACAACAGACTACTATTTCACGTTAGAGCTAAATGAATCACAAAATTTCTGGAATGGTAGATATAAAGGTAAGAGCTTAGTAGATGCTACTAAGGCAAAAAACGCTTGCACTAGACAATCAAAGATAATCAGAACTAGAGTTAAAAAAACAATTTTTGATCTCTAGCAGTTTCTAGGATGTAGTGTATAGCATCCTAGAAAAATTAACCCGGAAAAAATAATTAAAACCAATGACAATTAACTCAGATTTTTCTATAGGGGATGTAGTTTTTACTGTAAATTTTGCACTAGATGAAGTAGAGCCTTTTTTGATTACAGGCATATCTCAGTATGTTTTATCCTGTCAATCGCTTGTATGGAAATCTAGCGATCGCATAGTATGGAGATTCTTAAAAAGTAGTGTAACAAAAGAATCTGTATATTAACCGATCCGGCGATCCCTATTGTCTAGCATCCTCAAAAAACAAATCAACAAACTAAGAAACAACTAACAAAATTATGACAATCTCAAAACCTGACAATCTAGCACCCCTATATTTTAATCAATGCTTATTCCGGGCTATTGAATGCTTGGAAAGTGATGAAAGAGTATTGATCGAATTAACCTACGATAACGTCTTTGTAGAGGTTAGAAAGATATATATGGGGAAATCCGGTCATCCTATAGCAGATTTCAAAATCTATAGCGTAATAGCTAACGAATATGTTGAAAGAGCTATAGATTTAACACCAAAAACTATTAAAAGTTTCTTTTTTCAGTAGTAACAATAACAGGATAGTTTTATCTACCCTAGGATGAAATCATGATCAAATATATTACACACCGGGATCAAGTTGACGTTAGCAAGATGACAGATCAGATCAAAAATTATCTAATCATTAAAAATAAGTATCCTCACTCTATAGTTTTTTATAGAGTGGGAGATTTTTGGGAATGTTTTTTTGAGGATGCAAGCGTAGCAAGCGATCAATTAGAACTAGTTTTAACGTATAAAAGAGTACCGGGGATCGATGACCTGATCGTTATGTCAGGAATACCATACCATACGATTTCTAGCTATTCTGAAAGATTATTATTCAAAGGTTACAGCGTGATAGTTGCAGATCATTCTAGAGTCCATAAAACACTTATTGAATTAAATGCAAGAACGAAAAAATCTACCTATGAAAAACTACTCAGTTTAAGATTGTTAACTTTCATGGGATAAACACTAAATAAATACAGGGTAGTCCTATCTACCCTAGGAAAAAATTATGTTAGGTACGACTGGCAAAAAAACGGTAGTGATGACTAAAAAGCAATTTTTAGCACATCCTAATCACTGTTTTCATGGTGGCAATTATCTAATTTATAACGATAAATCATGGTTAATTAAGAATGTGATAATTTCAGACTTGTAGTATTTTCAATCCTGTAGTGTCTATCAGGATTGCTACCAGAATAACTAAACTAAGCTATGGTTATTTGTTTAGTTGATTACAGATAAACCTACCCTAGGAAAAACTTATGATCGATTTCAGTAATGCTAATCTAAAATTTAGACAATTAATTAACCAAGCTACGGATCAAACTGAATTAAAAACACTGGAAAAACGTGTTACAAGTTTATACAATTGTAACTGTTTAACTGTTAGGCAATTCCAAAAATTAGATGTATTAATCATGGAAAAAATAGCAAAATTAAGTACTGAATAGAACTATGAAACAAAATGAAGTTATAGAGCTAATATCAAAAATTGAGAAGGCATTAGAAGCGCATAGAGAGGTAACTTATTTTCATTCTTGCGGTCAACATCTGTTTACTGTTAAAGCTATTTATGGCAAATTTTTAGTTGTTATTCCAGTAGATAAATCCCCTAATTTTAGTGTTAGTTTAACCAATCCTGACATTAAAAAGGATCAGTTTGTATTTGAATCTGATCTGTGAGGTAGAGATTCTAATCAAATAAGAATGCAATAATTTTAGGCTTGCAAAATTATTTATTCCTGTAGTGTCTATCAGGATTTTCAATACAACAACCAAAGGAATAATTATGGCTAGATTTCATGAGATTAGGGATAATTTATTGGCAAGAAAAATTAGGGATTTATACCCTAACACTGATAAGGGATGGTTAGAGTTAGCCTTGTATAAAGAAATACATTTAGGGGATGTAACCTTAAAAAATGGTGATGTACAAAAATATATCATTGCAACAAATACTTACACAGGCGATCGCACGTTTTTTAACATTGAAAATGGTGGTAAGGAATACCCATTGTTATAACTTGCTAGACCTGTCAAACTATCTTAAGCCAAGGAAAAACACCATGATAAAAGCAGATGTAAAGTATGCAAGAAAGAGATATTACACGCTGTGTAGGGCTTTGTTTATAGCCTCTAAAATGCTTGGATGGGGGCGTGAGTTCATGGCTAGATATGGCTATGAATACTGGAAAAGCTACCATATTAACGATTTAACACCTGAAAAATTAGCGGATAAAATCGTTGATCATGCAGAGTCCTTAGAGGGAATTGAATACTATGATAGTGCGAATGATTATGATTAGTAGCTTTCTGTAGCAATTGATACATTATTGAACATCATTGTGTTTTATCATAATGTTGTTCAATGATTCAAACAGGATAGCCAATGACTAGAAAGTATAGGAATAAAATACTCTATCTATATCAGGGAATGATATACAGGGAATTTGAAGATAATGATGATATCTACTACAAGTCAGAATTAGGTAAAATCCTTTCTGAAGATCAGAAAAAAGATGCATTATTTTTTAGCAGTTTCTTAGAGTGTCACACATTCCAATATCTAAATTTTTGGGTTAAGACTTTCCAGAAAGAAATATCTGATAGTTCAATTCGATTAGTTAGACAATTCCCTGTAGTTTTGATCCCAGAATCAGGCTGTTTTCCTGAATACAAACATAGAGTAGATTTTGCTTTGATTGTCAAGAAAAATGATCAGCCAAATAACACTGTGTTTTTAATCGAATCTAAGGGAATTATTACCAAGGATTCTATGTTGGTTTTACGTCTGCTAGAGTCTAACTACAGAGGCATTTCAGACGGTAGGTATATCATGGTTTTTGATAAATTTCCAGTCAAATTCCCTAGACAATTTCCTAAAGAGTTAGTGAAAACTACCCCTTTAGGATTGATCAGCACACTCAACAAATACATCAAAAAATAGCAATTATGAACAGCGAGCCGATCCCAACTTTCAATATTAAAATATCTACTCTCAAAGATTCTATAGGGATTACCTCTATGACATGGGATCAAGCACGATCCGAGAAGTGGGTTTTAAGTCCTTTGGAAAATGTTAGACCTAATCTAAAAATGCTTACCAAAGAGGGATACACCGTTCCTAAGAATATTCATGATTATCCGTGGCAACCCATGAAAGGCAAAGGCGATCGCACCAAAGAGCAATTTCACTCATGCTTTATTACGTTCGATAGAGCTTATGTGGTTTGGTGGTATGCCAATGCTTTAAGCGGTCTTGTAGAAAATGATCCGTCTTTGTTATACGACATTATCTTAATGTCTAGTGGCAAAGATCTCTCTGAAGTTAAACCGCTACCTTTAAAGGAGTTAACGATCAAGGACTTGAGATCAATAGTTGATGAACTTGGATACCGTATCCATAAGAAAGAAGCTAGTCGCATAAAAAAGCCTAAAGACTTATCTTTCAAAATATCATGATGATTAATCATCATGCTAATGCCCAAAACAGGATAAACCGATGATTATCGATCCAAATCACCAACCCGATCCGCCCTCTAACCAACCTGAAGATGAAGATGAAAATGAGTTTGGATTATCAGATCGTGAGATTTTGCAGATAATCCTGAATGACTTACTAGAAGCTATTCCAGTAGCTTTAGAAACTTATAGATGGTTTCAGGGTGCGAATGCAAACCAAGCCCACAACCGCCTGAGAGAATGCTACACAGCTTATCTGAATCTATCCAAAAAGTTAGAGGAGATGTAATGAAGGGTAATACCTTAGAAAGATTCATGCTAGGGAATTTCATTAGGGATTCTTACAGAAAAAAACACAAGCCCGGATCAGCCTATTTTAAGTTTAAGGAAACGTTCGGATTTAACCCTAAATCTGAATATTTCTTAAACGCTATCTTTGGTGAGAATCCTATTCAAGAAAGTAAAAATGAATATTATGATTTTCTAAGGATGAAATATCCTGATGATGATTCAAGTGTTTTTAAGTTTTATTTTCTCGAATTTCAAGAAATTCCTATAGAGGGATTTAATGAACAGAAAACAGAGAAAAAAGCACAAGCAAAAACAGAACAAAAAACAAATAGATTTAATGCTGATTATCCGTGGCATAAAAACCTAGGAGTTAGTGCTAAAGCATCTAAGTCAGAAATTAGAACAGCTTTCATTGGTTTATCTCAAATTTATCATCCTGATAAACCGACTGGCAATTTAGAAATTATGCAAATAATTAACGTTGCTTATGATCAAGCTAGGGATAAAACTCATGGTAGGTATAGCAACTACTACTGATTAGCCATTAAAAGGGGCGTGGCATACCCCAAATCAAACCTAAACTCAACTAAAAATTATGCTGATACCAGAAAATGTAAATCGTTATTGGCGATCGATCGATGAAATACCCATAAATACCATTACAGGAAAGGTAGGGGGATCAACAGGTGATTATTTAGTGGTGTCTGATATTGGTAATTTGTATCATGCACACCATACTCTAGGCAAATGGGACTGGCAAGGCTTACCCGAAGGTGAAAAAATCATAGCTTGGTTAGATTGGTATGTTTTACCCGGACTACCTAGCTGTTTGTTTGATGACTGAAAAGACGTAAGGGGCGTTTCGTAGGTAACTAGGATAACTCTGTAAGCCTTGCTAAGTAAGGAATACAGGGTTATTGTACTCTTAGTTTTTCAGTAAATATGTAGAATTAAAGGACAGTTTGAAAGAAATTAAACAAACAGTAGAGAGAATTAGCAGTTATGCCAAAGATTAACGGTAGCGGACAGGGATCGGTTTTTACCCGTAAGGAATTAGATAAATTTTTTAAGGTGATGAAAACCACAAATCTGTATTGGTACACTCTGTACAAATTCCTGTATTACACAGGCGAACGATCAGGATGTGTAATCCAAATCAAATGGGATGATATAGATTTAGTGCGAGATATCATAATTTTTAGGGATGAAACTAGGAAAGGAAAACACCGCCGTGATCCCCTAGATATTCATCCTGAATTAAGGCAAGTTTTAACCGATGCAATTAAAGCACTAAGAGATAAATTTGGGGTGGTAAATTTTGCCAAAATGGAATACGTTTTTTATGGCTTAAGAGTTGTCAGTAGTCATGTATCAAGATCACATCTTGATAATAGTTTCAAAAATCATCTAGTTTTAGCAGGATTTGAGAATAAAGGATTTAGCCTACATTCTTTCCGTAGAACGTTTATAACTAGGCTTTATGAGTCTAATAAAAACGTTAAAGAATGTATGGCAATTACAGGGCATAAAAATGTTACTCATTTTATGGCTTATATAGATGTCAATCCTGAGAATATAAAAGAGGCTATTTATAGCTTATAAAATCACCAAAAAGATAGCTAGATAAGAGTTAACAGGGCTAACCCCTACTCAAACCTAGCTATCTCTACTCTGATTATTTCAACCCGTTCCGCATCTTTCAAGGACTGATATCTAACAAGGATTTTGGATATCATTTACTGGACTATCAGAGCAGTTAAAGGTAAGAAACAGCAAAAGCCTTTTAACCTACCGATGTAAAAATTATACCAGAATGTTTGTTGTTTTATACCTTTTTTATTATCATTATGATTAATTATAATGATTAATCATAATGATAGTTTAATTACTACCAGCGATCGCATAGATTCGTAATTATTGAGTTGGTGGTGTTGTGTTGCCAAGGGTTCTAATTTTAGGTCTTACACTCTTTGGTTTTCCATAAGGGTTATCCGGTGTTTCTGTTGTTCTACCTACAGTCCCCTGATGATCATTTTCTATATCCTGAATAAATTTATCAAAGTCAGTATCAGTATCTCTAGGCTTAGTAATCCCCCCATTGTTACCATCATTACCTGTAGCTTTAAGCAGTCCGTAACCCGTTGCTACAGCACCTAATAGCATCGCCATTTCACCAGCGTTCCCTACTCTCTGAAAATCTTTAGCCCTAGTAATAGCTGCTGCCTGTTGCAAATCTATCAAGATATCTTGATAAGTTCCTTTTTCTTCATAAACCTCAACTTCAATTGGTAGGCTAGTCCCCTCTAAGAAAGAGGCTAGATTTTCTACCTTTGTTTGTTCACCATCCGGTCTATTTGGGTCTTTAGGCTTAGGAATATTACAGTGAGCAGGAATTTTAATGACCTTTGTAACTGTTGGAAAGCCAAGATAATCACGGATTGCATCTACTTGGCTAGCTGATTTTCCTAATTCCTGTTTAATACCCTGTAGTTCAATCAACACCCGACTAGACATATTGATTAATGCTTTATTGCTAATATTCCCGGCGGCGCTCTCCTCTATAGTTTTTTGTAGGGCTTGTGCAATATTCAATACATAGCCTGTGGTTCCCTGTTCACCGGGTTCTATTAGATCACCATCTGCAATGTTGACCTCAATTTCCCAATCCCCTAAAACATCATCTAACTGATCGCTTTGCCAATCCATAAATTCAACTAAACTAGTAATTTCAGTTTGTTGCTCTCCGATATTTACTAATTGTGCTAGAAATTCAAATTGAGCTTTTACCCCTAGATTATCTGCTACAGCTTTCATCATTTTATAAGTGTTATCAGCAGTTACCCATTTTTTAGGAACTTTAGCAGGTAGCTTGTCTATACCAATGATTCTTTGAGTTAAAGTGATTTCATTAGCTAAAGTTTCTATTGCTTTGAAAACAGTTTTAGGGGTAACTGTTTGAGTTTGATTTCCGGGCTTTGTAGGGTCTGTATCCCATAGATTGATAGGCAATGGTGTACCGATTAAAGCCTTTACCCCATCATCTACTTGGGGTGTTACAACCCCTATATATTCAACTAAACTATCGATTTTTATAGTAGGAATTTCAGACGGAAGTAAAAGCTCAACTAAAACATCTAATCTTTCAAATAATCTAAACATTTTACTGTTAGCCACTTGAACTATCGGATTGTTTAAGAATCTTTTACTAAGATCAAATATCCAAGTTTTATTAGTTGCGGTTGCTTTAATTTCCATAGGAAACTGGTCTAAACCGATTAGCTTTTTTTGATCAGCCTGTTCTTTGATTACTATCCTAACTAATCGTTTTAATTCTGATAAATCACTGTTATTTTGAGGGCAACAATTAGGCATACATTCACACTTTTTTCTTGGTGGTGGTGGTGGTGGTGTTACTGTTTCTACTTCAACTACAGGATCGCCTGTAATCTTAGGAATAACATAATAAGTTGATGTAAATCTACCATAAACACCATTACTATTTTGCCCTTCTATATTAGGCGGACGTTCAAAAAATTGCTGTAGAAATATACCGTTTATTTCAGAGCTAAATGGAGTGAAATTCCCACTAGAGTTAAAATTACCAAAAGTTGGAAAATTACCAACACCTATAGAGATATCTACTCTCATGTTAACTCTTACGTTATACATTCTCCTAATTCCAGAATTAGTATTAACGTTTTGTATTCCCATTAACCTTAAATTAGCTCTATAGTTTGCTCTCCGATGAGTAGTTACACTCAATAACTCATCAAAAAATGGATAGCTACCACTACCCGGAAATGGTACATCATCAAAGCTACCCTGACTAAAGCTAGGATGTTCTAAAGTACTGATACCACCAAATCCTAGAGTAGTATTGATAGGAGCAGGATTGCTAGGACTAATTTGTAAAACATTGACTATAGTATTTCCGATCAAGGGAGTTAAGTCACTTAAATTAAAATTATTCCAAGCTATGCTACCACCGCTAGAAGTAGCTTTAATTCTAATTTGATCTACCCATCCGTTATACTTCCAAGCCAATGTTAAAATTTTACCTTCATTACTAGGGTTAAATAATGGACTATAAAGACTATTCCTATTACTCCATGATCCGCTTGGTTGTGGTGGTGTAAATGGTGCTGTACCGTTCCCAGAATTAGGTTTACAATTAGGATCGATAAGCGTGTAATTAATAAATAAAGTTTTAACAGACACACCACAATCATCTGTAGCAATTTCAGGCGTGATCGCATTCTGTATTTTTAGTTGATTGTTTTGAGCTTCCTCAAGTACCGTAGCGTAAGGTGCGATCCAAGGTATCCAAGATTCTAATTTATCTCTAACTCTATCTTCTACAATATTTTGCAAACCATCCCTAACACTACCTAGCGGATCATCAAGAATATCTCTAACTATGTTTTTATTCTCCTCTTTCTCTATTTCTAATTCTCTTTCTCTACTGATTCTATTTTTTGTAGCTTGGTAAGCCCTAAGAAAATCTTCAGCAGTTTCATCATTCAATCTAAAATCAGTTGATCGATCGCTACGGTTTAACCGTGATTGACTCTCTCTTTTTGTTGTTGTCATTGATATATCTAAATATCATTATGATTAATCATAATGATATTGAATAATGTTAGTTACAGACGTACCAAAACTTACTGTTATACACAATATTTAAGGTATAATCAATTATAGTTGTCATCCCTGTAGATTGACTTAATTAACTGGTTGTTTGTTTACAAAAAAAGGAATGATCCGCCCGATCATCCCTTTTTTATTGTCTATAAGTTTTACTACAAGATGTTTAGAGTACCGTATAAAGCTATATCTGTAAGCCCTAAGAAATTTGTATTACCTGAGTTTACAGTTGCTTGCCTAATCCTAACATATCGATATGTTAAATTTGGTATTGACCCGCCACTATTACCATCGGTTACGGTGTCAAATACCTGTGTACCTTGCCACTGATAAGCGGCTGTAAAGGCTACACTCCAAGCCCTAAATGTATCAAACTTAACATTGTCATTACTACCCTGAATAAATAATAAATTAGGGTGTTCTGTAAGTCCGACACGGCTTTTAACCGCTATGCCTGTTAGTGAAACTCTCCTACCGATACTAGCAGGATCGATATCAATTTGTACCCATGAATTAACAATATTAGAAGTCCTAAAATCATTATTTATTCTATCTGTAAGTACCGCTACAGTACCTACAGATACACTTGATGCTGTAGTTAATATCTTTGCAGGATGTGGATTAGTAAAAGTAGTATTAACAGTACCAAGTAACTCTATTAAATCATCTGTATAGTTGAGTGTATTTAAGACTCTAGTATTGATAGAAGTTGAGTTAGTCAACTCATTAGTTAAACTATTCAGTATATTAATCTTTGTTTCAATTATATTTAACTGAGTTACAACCTCTGTTTGAATATCAGTTAACTGATTGGTATGATCTACTAAAGGTATTTGATTGATATTTAGTTCAATTCTATTTAGTTGATCTGTATGATCTCTAAAATTTGTTTCAGCGTTAGTACCTGAAAAATTATACTCATATTGTTCTATAAATTCTAGTTTTAATGAATTTATAAAAGTGCTAGGAATTAACTCTAATCTTGCCCAGTTATCCTTGTAACTGTCTGGAATAGCAAATATTAGCTTACCTAACTCTAACAATTGTAAAGGCTTAATTACTCCTAAAATACCTATCTTAATCCCACAGGCAATCGAACCAAAACTTAAGGGATTTACAGTTACTCTACAGATACCATTAGACACAAAAGAGTTAGTATAATATGCCTGATTAGCTATTAAATTATTCTCAAAAAATATAATAGTCATATCAGTTAACTGATTAATATCATTCGTAAAATAGCGATTACTAAAGCAGTGGCTACCAAACTAAGTACAAGTTTAAGCCCTGTCATGATTAACCCTACTTGATAAGCCAAGATATTAATTCTATCGTTTATTATTCCTTGGTTATTTTTCAGAGTTTCTGTTTCATGACATATCTTTGATTCTAAAACGTCAATTCTTTGATATATCCCATCATTATTCCGTCTGTTATAATCATCATTGTTATTACTTGCTAAAGGCATTTTTTTACCTCACATATTTCCATACTTCTAATTCTATTTCTCTTAGCCATTGTGGAAATTCGATAGATAATTGATAAGCCAAACCTACACCATAATCTTCAAATTTAATTAAGTTTAATTCCCCTAATCTTAAATATTGTCTTTGAGAAACTACCCTATTTCCAAAACTGCTATTCATGCTAGGTATGTAAAGTAATTTCTGGTAAGCCCATCCCCCAAACTTCCAGTTCTTACGATAATATTTTGACTTTACACCAATAGTTAAAATAGGTACATCTAGAATGACATTATAATCATTCATGTAATTAAGTGGACTAGGTACTAGTATTTCAGAATCTACTAATTCCCAGTCCATTTGATTAGACAAACTAGCCAAAGATAAATTAGCTGTAACCATTTTGCTTAGTTTATCAGTTTAAGATTAAACGGCTGCTACACCAGAAAGACGATTTTTGTATTTGGTAGTAAATGAACCAATTAATTTTGCTAATGCAACAGGATCATTGGTGTTGTATTTAGTCGGATCAAAACTAATTTTACTACCTCTTTCTGTGTAGAATGTACCCATATCACTGAGATAAGTGGTGTCAATATGGGTAGCAATCCATAAAGCAATAGACATATTACTCGCCATTCTAGGAAACATAATCCAAGCGTTTACTCTAGGACTACCAGCCGATCCTTTCAATTTGAAAAACCTTTTAAGTTTAAGACCAGCACTTGTAGGAATGGGGATTCTGCATTTTCTACCAAGAAAACCACGGTTAATACCGCCTTTATTCACAGAGTTGTAGTCGCCTTCACCGGGAGCAAAAGTTATATCTCTTCCTTCAGTTCTAGGGGTAGCGGTGATCGGGTTCCCACTAGCATCTGTTCTAATAACTTTGACAGAATTATAAATAACACCCGTAGCAGGTAACGGTACTTTCCTTGTGAATATTTCCTTCAGGTACTCCTCATGTATCTTAAAGTTTTGAACTACTAGATCAGTACCAGCAAGTCCTAAAATCATAGTAGATTTACCCTCATAAAATGAAAGTAAATTTCTACCTAGAGCGTTAGTTTCATCAAGATTAATTAGCTGTTGATCAGCCTCTGCCTGATTACTAATAACATTTTTATCACGACCACCAGCCATATATTTACTCCATTAATGTTACGTTCATATTCAGAGGTTTATTATAAAATTATGGGGAATAAATAATAAACCCCCACAACCATCTTATAGGAATACTTCAGTAGCTTCTAATTGAGGTTGACCAGTGACACTATTAGGCGCACTTGAAACAGGTAAGCTGATAGTCACTACCCATAGCCCTGTTAAGTTGTTACGGGTATAGTTAGAAATAACGTTTACACCATCAGGGTTTGTAGCGAGGACAGTTTGCAGTCCGGCGATATGTTCAACAACTTCAACTAGCAGATTCTCAGCAGTAGTCGCTTTAGGAATAAAAGTAGCAGCCATTTATTTAACCTCAAAAAATTAATAATTTACGGTGTTGGTTTTCCGCAACTTGAACAATTACAATCTAGACGGTGTAGCATTAAAATGTCAAGTGTTTAGGGCTATCTATTAAAATCCAAGCCCTAGGGGTTGCAACTTATGTATAAGCCAATGTAAGGAGTGAAAATGACAGACGGTAAATATGTGTTTACAGGACACGAGGAGTTGCTAAAACCTGTGATCAGTTTATTCATGAGTCTTAATGAAATGCTAGAGGATAAAGATGTAGGTGAAATCATGTGTGATACCTTGCCTATAGCTGTTAGGGGTAAAAGAATGCCCAAAATTATTCTTGCTTGCCACTGGCAAAACGCCCCTAGACCACCTTATAAACCTATAAATGGTAAACGCACTAGAATAGTCTGTTCGGTTCCTATGGTAGATCGGAAAAAATTAGAGTATGAACGTATAGTAAGAGCTATGGGTGGTGAAAATGGCTATACATGGGGTCACTGGAAAGCTACAGCAGAGATGTCTGAAGGTAACGGAAAAATGACCGTTTTTGCATCTACTAAAAGCGGTGCGATCGATCGGTTAGAAGCTATGGCTGATCTGTCATCTCTAGATATCCTTAGTCAAGTTGCTACAGAGGAGCTTGTAAAAGGTGTAAGGACTAAAAGCAGTGATATGTGGAAAGATGCAACCAAGGTTTTTCCTTCATATTGCACAATTATAAATCAAGACCTTATAGCGTTTAATGATAGAAAAAAAGGAGTACAAACTTTAGATGGTGATTTTTCTAGAAAAAAGGCTAAATTATGGTTGCACTTCAAACCATCGGATTGGGATAAGCAAATTGTAGAATTACTTAAAAAGTCAAGTATAGGGGATGATAACTAATGGTAACGGCATCAAAACTTCCAGAAACAGCATCATCAAGAGCTAACCAAGCTAGGGCTTTATTTGTAAGAGAAGATTTTATAGGTGCGGACGGTGTATTCGCACCATTGTCATGGGAGGAGTACCAAACAGTTATTAAATTAGATTCTTTAGAACAATTAAATGCTTATGAACAGCGATTATTAGCAGGGCATGAAGATGGTAGCCAATGGGTAAATAGATCAGCACGTAATAGAGTTAAAGTTAGGGATTTATGGGGATCAAATAACCTTAAATATTGTGCAGGTGACGCACCTGAAGATAAGAAAAAGAACCCTAACTCTGTTATTGGCAGTGCTAGAGATCAGATAGAAGCACAAGTTGATGGTGATGCTTTTAGCCTAGCTGTAGGGGCGATCAAAGAGGCTACAGGTGAACTAGGAAAGAGTCAAGATGTTTCAAGAATTGATAAAAATCAATGCAATAGAATGTCAGCTTATCAAAGAATAGAAGCTGATAGACTAAGAGCAGAGGCTAGGGCTATGGCTACGGACGCTAGATCGTTCGGTCAAAATGCAGTGGTTTTTGATATTTATGCAAAAATGACTGTAGGGGGGATCATTGCTTTAGGAGTTGGTACGGTTTTATCATTAGGTGCTATAGCTGTAGCTAAATTAGGCGCTGCATCTGCAAGCGGGGCTTTAGCTAAATTAGGATGGTTAGGAAAAATTATTAAAACTGGTTTACCTTTTGCCTTACCCGTATTATGGGGATATGGTGTACAGGCATTCTATTTTGTTTATAATTTTGACTGGAATATTACCGATGCTGCAATTGATAGAGGTTCTACAGCAGGAATATCAAATATAGCAGGTAGTTTAGGTAGTTTAGTGGGGAATACTGCTGGGTGGTTAGCTTGTGGTTTAGCACCCGCTACTGCGATAGCTGCGATCGATCCCATTAGAGGATTATTAGCTAAAAAAGAAGTAACTGAGGAGATGATAGATGAGTTATCGGATGAGTTATGGGTTTTAGTAGATCAGACTACAAGACAAATTGCTAGGGCTGCATTCTTGCAAGGCTACAAACATATCAGGCGATGGATCAAAGATGTAAATAGTCCTCAATATAAAATCTTCACTACCGCTTTTGGTAAAAATGCAATCGATAAATGGGGTAAAGGTACTCCATTTACAATTGCAGGTCAAGTAAACCAAGCTATTGAAGATTTGGGTGAAAACCCTGTCATTGTAAGACTATTAGGTGAACAAGGCGCACAAGCTCTTGAGGAGGGCGCAGAGGAAGCGGTAGAGGGTTTTTTTGATTCTTGTGTTGAGGCGGGCTTTGTAGCTACTAGTGCATATAGTCAGGCATTACTACAACAGGAACGTCAAAAAGTAGCGATTTTAGGAGAGGTTAGAACTGTTGAAATCGAGATCAATAGAAAGTCTAGTTAATAATAAAGTTACTGTAAGATTTAATTAATAATTTGTTGGATTACACTTATGCCATTTTCTGTTTCTGAAAACCTAAAGACTCAAGTTTATTTTAATTCCAGTACAAACAATGATTTAACTAAAATTGCAATTATTCCAAGTACAATAAACACCCCTATAAAAGCTGCATTACAGGCTAAATATCCGGGTGCTGTGATTCAATCTAAGTTAGAAATTATAATGCTAGAATTGAGAGTTAGAATCACTTCTAGCCCTGAATACAACTTACCAGCAAGTGCTATAGATGGTACTAGTACAGATGTTACAATCAACAGAGATTTAATTAGATCATTATGGGATAACCCTAGAAAACAGCTAGATATTTGGCATAGAATTGATAGCAATTCTCCTCTAAGAGTTAGAGGTAGCTTATCGTTACTTAACAAAGGATCGGCTGAGTTATATTATCTAGAAGATTTTTTAGGTGTGTTTACTACTGAAGGAACCTACCCACTTAGTAACACTGAAGATATCCAAATTAACTTAAAAGATTGTGGTTATGGTTTCTTGCAAGGTATCGATGAAATACTTTTTACAGGGATATTCAAACATACTGTATCGGTTGCTAATGATGCTTTTTTAGTAAGCAATGGAAGTTTAATTGAGCTTGCCACGTTCGATCAAGCACAAACAATTATTAGCCAAACTAGTGGTAACGCTACTGTTGATTTAACTCCGATAGCTAAAACAGTACAGGTTACAGCTTTGCAATCTAGCGTAAGCACTGTAAATACTAAAGTTGATAACCTAGTAACAAATATCCCTACAGCACGGCTTACTACACTACAAACTAGTGTAGATTCTGCAAACACTAAATTAGATACATTATCTAGTACATCTACACCACCTAATTTAGTACCTCTGCAAACAGGAATAGACTCTGTTAATACTAAAAGTGACACAATCATTGCAACAAGCAATATTATTAATGGAAAAATAGATGTATTAAGCGGATCAGTAGCACCACCTGATTTATCTAATTTGCAATCTAGTGTTAATGCGATCGCCGCTCAAATCGTTGTTCTACAAGCTAGTATTGCAGGGATTTCCGGTGGTGGTGGTAATAGTAGCCCAACACTTAACCCGCTTTTAGCAAGAAAGTTAGATGTAGATGTAACGATAAATGATCTGTTTTTATTGCTAGGAACTGTTGATGGTGTTTACACTAACCCACACCCACAGAAACTACAAATATCAGCATCAACTACTAGCGGGACTACTGTTGGTGTACTAACTTCTAGAACTTCGAGTTTATGGCAAAGTACAGACGCACCTGATCAATGGGTAAGAGTTGACTTTGCAGGTGGGAATAACCCATCAGTAGGTAGAATGGTTACACTGTCTGGATTAGCATTACGTTCTAACACTTTGACTGCATTAGGGGATTTAGAAATTGAGGGTAGTAACGATAATATTACCTACACTAGAATCTTTCAATGGCTTGCTCAAAGATTCACAGGTAGCAATGAATGGAGAGGTAGAGAGTTTGTTAACACTACTCCCTACCGTAATATCAGGATCAGACAAACTAGCCTGAATGGAACTCCTAACAATGTATTGAGATTTGCACAACTAGCTATGTATGGTGCTTTTAACTTTATCTAGAAGTTTAATATGTCAATCATAAAGCTGTCTTAGAGTATTTATAATTATCATGATGATTAATCATAGTGTTAACGGGTAATGACAATTCTTTGAATAGTAGTTGTTTTATCCCAAACGAACCAAGCGGTTGATCTTGGTGCGGTTTTACCATCACCAGTGTAGCTAATCCTAGGGATGCTGATAATTTTGCTGATCGGATTATCCTTTAACCAATCAATTCTGTTATGGCAAGGTTCTAAAAAGTTTAACCCTAGAAGCATCGCTACACCGTATTTGCTGTGTTTTTTGGCTAGTGGTAAAATCTCCATTACCTTATTGAAAGGCGGGTTAGTGATGGTGTAGTCTATGGTTTTGTAATACTTCCAGTGTTCAGGGATAGTAGCATCAAAGGGATGATAAACAGAGGTAATATCACCTCTATAAACATAAAAACCCTGTGATTCTAGCTGTTTAACTAAATGTCCCTCTCCACAACAACATTCAAAAATAGTTGCATCATGGAAAATATTCCAGTGTTCTAACAGCTTGGCAATCGCATTATTGTCTGTTGTGGGATAAAAGTCATTTTCTCTTCTAGGCATTTGTTTTTCCGTTATAAACTTTCAAAAATCCCTGAAATTCTTTGTTTTCGCATTGCTTTGAGCAAACAGGCAATTCCCAAAAAAAGCTACATTTATTAGTTAAAGTCCTACAAGTTATGCAAGGTTTTGGATCTCCCTCAAATACAAAATAGGAAAGATAGTAGGGATCGATCGCATTGATTATCGCTTTAGCCTCTAATTTTGTATGCCCTGTTTCTAGCAACCACCGTAAAACCATATCAGGCGATACCCCGATTTCTAGCGACATTTCTACTATTGAAGATACTGATCTTTTTGTAGGCATTTTAGGGAATAACATTATGTTATTTTTCCTTTTTTTAGTTATTCCTGAAAATAACATAATGTTATTCATTAGTTTTTTACTTTCCTGTGGGCAAACACATAAATTTTGGGATTTGAAACCATTGAGCTTATGTACATTTAGAATATCATTATGATTAATCATCATGATAAATTAAAATGCCTACAAGCTCAATGATTTATCTACTTACTTGACTTTTTCTTAGTCGCCCCTTCAAGTTCACGCTTAAACCGTAAATCTTCATCACTAATCCCCTCTAAATCATCATTGAGATTAGCTACACCAACATTGTAATCAGACTCATCATTATCACGAATACCTAGATTGTAGTCATCCTCTGAATCATCCTCATCTTTAATAGGTTCCCCACTAGGATCAAGGTTATACCCGTCAATGCTAATAAGACTAGAATCAACTTCTACACCACATTGCCAGTCAGAGGGATTTAAGTTGTCTAGCAACTCATCGGTATCATTCCCAAATTCGCTATATAAAGCTAGGATTATCTTTGATCGCAAGGCAATTAAAGGCAATCTTGCTAATTCTGCTACGATTTCCTTACCAGATAATCTTGTACCGGGATCAACGCTACTAGAACCTTCAATTAGAGTAAAAATAGTTTCTATAAACTTAACTAATGTAGGATCAGCTATCTTAATATCTCTAACCAATCTGTTAATGTCAGTCACTTTGTAACCTCTGTTTCTTTAATTATTCAATAACAGAATACTCTCATTTTCATCAAGAATATTCTGTATAATTTGCTACCTTTTCACTTGCCAAAATACCATTTAGCTTTATTACGTTTATACCCTAATCGTTGCATTACCTGTCTTACAAAACTAGGCTTAATCTGTTGATAGTCTAAGCTACCCTCACTCACACCCATCTTTAATAAAGTTTGCAGAGTAATCTGTGGGATCATCGGTAGTAACCTACCATCTAAAGCTAATGCATCAAAAACATATTGCTCTAAATCCGACTTTTCACGGGTATTATTACGCTCTATTTGTTTCTTGAGTAAGCCTACAAACTCCTCAATACTTTCAGAGATACCTGTACACATCGCTGTTACTATCAGTTCTACCAGTAGAAAATAATTATCATCCCCTATTTCACTAATAATGTATTTACTCTTAGCCTTAACCATTAGAGCGTGATCCCTATAGCACAACAAATTAGGCTTGTTACGCCAGTACCTACGAATCTTATCCTGTACAGTAGTAAAGTCGTAAGCCTTTGGATTAAAGCATTGTATTTGATTATTTTTAGAGAATTGAAAGATCAATAATCTTCTCTTTAACTCTAGAAATCTTTCATCATTATCTAAAGGAAAAATGCTAGAGATCACCTTCATACAAAAGCAATCAAAGTAAAGCGGTTGATCATTTTCTTTGCCACCGGAAATCGATTGTTTAGCTGTGTCTCTGTCATATCCTTTCAACAGCATCCTGTAAAAATCAGGTCGTCTCCAGAAATCATCTTGACCAGCATTATCTGTGAGTAAAAGATAATGATCATCTTTTCTACCCATCCCTTTTTTATGATATTTTCCAAAGCTGATCGCATCTCTTAAAGATGCATCTGTACCATCTTCAATCCCTAGTTTTCTAAGGTAGGAAAACAGTTTAATCATCTCTGATTTACCACAACCTGAATCACCAAAAAAGCCTACTATCGGTAGTTGACTTTCTGCTAGACCGCTAGGCTGTAACACAACAGAGGCAAGCAACGGGTATTGAATGTCAGGATCAGGCATTCTACTAAAAGCTCTAAGATAGATTTCTATTTCTTTACCTAAAGGTAGTTTGATCGATCCCCCCATACCATAAAGACTTTCAGGTAGCAAAGACTCTAAGCAATGATTTTGACTAGTCCAAAAAGCGGAAAAATCCGGTATCCCATTATCATCAAAATCATCGGACTCTACACCATTCTCATCTTTTACTTCATCTGTTTCTAGCTGTTCTGATTCATACTCCTGTTCTAAATCTTCATCACTTACCCCAAAATTGCCATTAACTGCTTTAGCCATAATTTTCACTGTGCTTTATTTTTCAGAGTAAAAATAATTCTGTAAACTATAAAGCTCACAGAATTATTCAGGTCTATTTAGAGTTATTTGAATATCAGAGTTAAATATTCAACAGGAGTTATACCTAAATGATTAAGAACTGCTAGTTTTACATCATCTTTAGATAGAAGTGCCATTTCTTGATCAACTAAAGGCTTAATCTCTTTTAATCGATCGCTTGCTGATTGTTTAGGGGTGTAGGTTTTTCCGTTACCACCAACAGCACCGCACCCATCCTTAATAAGTTTAGCCAAGGCATTAAAGTCATCATAAACTTTAGGGTTCCCATCAAAATAAGTAACGTCAAAAGCGAACGGTAGGTTATCCTTCCAAATCTCAATTTTATCTAAATACCACCATTTACCCTCTGATATCTGATCCTCACTGTCTAGAAAACCATTTGTTTTAAGGGTTTCAATCCATAGCAATTCTGCTTTAGTAGGTTGTACAGTGTCTAATGCATTTGTATCCCAATTTTTAGTTTTGTACTCTACGGAGTGCAATAAAACTGTTAAATAAGGGCATTCATCTACTTTGATTTTTTCACCTTTAATCGGTTCTGATATCTCAAAAAGGCAAACTACACCTTGGGGAACCGTGATAAATTTAGCCTTTTCAAACATGATGATAGGCATTTGATCAACCTGATCAAACCTAGTCCGCCAGTGATAAGCAGGTGCGTCTGCATCTTTGGGGTAGCATGGAATATCGAACCCGGCTTTATTTCTTGAAAACATATAATTGTCTATCCTTTGTACTGTTTGCTGTTTGTTGTGTGTGAGTCCTTGCCTGATAGACATTACAGGCAAGGTATTAATATCATCATGTTCATCGCTATCCGGGGTAAAAACCATAACCTTTAAGCCCTCTCTAGTGGCTTGATCGATCATGTGTTGTGATCCCTTAGAGCTAGCCACTTGAAAGACTACACAATGAGTAGCTGACTTAGCCATCTCAATGTTTCTCCTAAAACCCGCACCTTTACCATAGCGGTTCCAGTCGGCAGGAAAACTTTCTAAGGATAAGCTATTTTCCGTAGCATATCTTTCACCCAAAATATCAACACCTTTACAAGCACCTGAGAGTATAGTGATTGTTTCATAATCCCAACCACAAAAAAGATCATCTAGCTTTCTTTCTAGGTATTGGTAATCTGTGAAAGTTCTCGATCCCGCTACGATAACTCTATTCATTCTGTGACTCTACATACTTTTGATAACGTTCTGAAATCCTTTGAGCTTGTTTAAGTAGTAAATTTCTACCTGTCATATCATGTACAGGATGATTGTTAGTAATTAAGTATAGATATGCTTCCATATCTTCATAATCATGTACAGCAGTAAAGGCACTTAACGCTATTAGTAAACGCTTAAATTCTGGTTCATTGCATTGATTACTCATTCTCTATTACATCCTTAAATCTTTCAACATTATAAGCATTAAGAGCAGTTTTTAACCTCTCATTATTTGCTGATACATCACACCAATTTTGAGGCAATTTTCGTGTAATCTCAGCAAGTACAAACAATAGGTACTCTAGTTTTTTTTGCTCTAAGTTTTTTTGATCCATTTCATAACCTACATATTTACACCTAGACTCTAGAATATTATCGATAATATCTGATAGTTCAATGTCAGTATGATTAAACTCATAAAGCAAATCTACATGATCTAAAAGTTCCTTAAGGAAAGGATTATCAGACTTAATTTTATTTATGATTAATTCCAGAATCTAAGTTCATTAAAAACAAGATTATGCAATAGTCTATTATGAGTCAAGATAGCCTCTTGAGTGTTACTTAGAACACTATAACTATGATAGATATTTTCATACAGAGCTTCTAATTTCTTTTTAGATTGAGTCATTTCATGAAGTGCGCTTTGTAGCTCTTTTTTTTCATCAAGTAATGCCTTATGTATCTTTATTTGATTAACATAATTACTTTCGAAAGATTCTTGTTCTGTTCTTAGATGTTCTAGCGCATTTTCCTGTTCATTATTATCGGATACCATTTGCTTTAGAACATCATCTATTGCTTCGCTTACAGCATCAAAATTATTTACATTCATTCCCTTATTTTCTCTCTAGTTGTTTTACCTACAGAACTAACTTATCAGGATTTTCTAAGTTAGTTCTGTATCAATTGCTACCGTTTAATCAATAAAACAACCACATCCCCCTAAGATTTCCTGATCAAGATTCTCTGTAGGATTTTGTTGCAAAGATTTTCTAAATTGTTTTAGGGATGTAGGATAGGATATTCCCTTAACAATAGTCCCTAAAATAGTTATGGTTTTTCTATTGGCAACACTTCTAAATATTTATTCTATGGTTAAGAAATTGTTTCTCAAAAAAAACATTTCATAGAGTTCTCCCATCTTTTAACCAAGCGAATTTAGCACCGATGTAATCAACAGATTCAATCAAAAACCTGTAATTATCTTGATCCTCAATACTTGTATCAGCAAAAATTAGAAATAAGGTTTTTAGTCCATATTATTTTACTACCAGTAAAACAGTAGTAAAGTGAGTTTTACTACTGTTAAAAAAAGCTACGTGTTTGATGTTTGATAGTTGTTTTGAGATTATTTTGATGGAATGAAATAGTGATAAAACTGAATTACATCGATATCTACTTCTACCACTCTGATAGTACTCTGACAATCCTTAAATTCTGGTAACTTAGAACGTTTCATTGTAGTAATCCAAGCCTGTGCAACTTGCATCGCTGTTTCTAAATCTTTATGCTGTGAAACACTAACCCATTTATCAGGATCATTCAGGATTGTCTTTTTTTGAATCTGGTATGTTTTTGTTGCCATAATTTTGGGGTTTAGATTTACTTAATGATCGGCGATCCCGGCGTGTAACTATTGAATGTTTCTAAGTCCTCTTTAAGCTGTTTTTCCTCATCCTCTAAATCAAAAGCTAATAATGTTTTTACAGAGCAACTACCACCTAACACGTTAAAAATTCTTTGTTGAACTAACCCGTCTGAATAAGCCCAAACATCATCCCATAACAGATCAGACATTCCAAGCGGTTGATCCCTAAGTGTCATCAAATCAGGCATATATGCAAGCTCTACAGCACGGTTATACACTTTCTCTAGCAACTCATCAATACTATCCTCTAATATTTCTTTCTCTGTAGTTGTCATCCGTTTAATCCTTTGTTGATTGTTGATTATGTGCAAAATAGAGATGATTAACAGTACATCCCTGAAAGTTCTATTTACAGGTTAATAGTTTTAGTAAAATCTGGTAGAATCTCATCATTATAAACAAGTATTCTAAAACTGTGAAAACCATGCTTACTAGCTATTTCTTTAACCTTTTGGATATCTGCAAAATTTTTGCAATCACTTGCTAAAACTTGTTCTTGCCACGGCTGATCGTTCTTGGCAACACCCCAAACTATGATCAGTGTTTTACCAGTTAGTTTATTCATAATTTATCCTTCAGTAATTTAATAGGGGATGATTAACACTACATCCCCTA
>Ga0335395_10000481_pt1 | contig 24949 bp, 17 predicted proteins | sample MAT02_FD_205744 | JGI IMG/M metagenome (GOLD analysis project Ga0335395, IMG submission 205744) | Freshwater microbial communities from Lake Fryxell liftoff mats and glacier meltwater in Antarctica - MAT-02 (spades assembly) (version 2) ...
GGCGCATCGCCCGCGCCGCCGACGTGCCGGTGCTGTGCGCCTACTTCCACTACCCCGAACGCATCATCGGCGTCGGCCCGCTGATCGAAACCACCGATTCGCTGGAGCACGACATGGCGAAGATCCGCGAATTCTATCGGCCGTGGCTGGGCAGGAATCGGGGGACGGTGTAGGGGACTCGAATCGCTGCTCAGGCGCACCGAACGCGGCTCACAGGGCTCTCAGTCCAGCGGCCAGATCGGCCGACGGATCAGCCGATGCACCCAGATCTACGATGCGCGGCGATTCGCTACGGCACGTACTGATCGGCGCGCACCGACGCATGGTTTCGTAGGTTGGCGCTGAGGCAAAGCCGAAGCGCAACGGCGCAGAAACTGGATCTTGCGGCGAGGGTGGATGTACGCCTTAGCTTCGCTCGGGCTCCTCGGGCCTGGAGCTGCCACCGGCAGCTCCAAAGCGGCCCGCATCGCTAGTGCGTTCAGCGCCAACCTACCTGCCTCGATGCGCTGCACGCGCGCCGCACCGCTTTCGTAGGTTGGCGCTGAGGCAAAGCCGAAGCCCAACGGCGCACGGGTCGGATGCCGCGGCACACGCAAATCCCTTGGAGATCCGACTTCGCAGCACCGAGCCCTGCGCCGCGCCTCGCCTCGCAGAGCTGGGCGGTCGTGCAGCGCCGTACGCACGTCCTCAAATAAAATTGCCGCGTGCAGGGCAACCTCACGAAGTGTTGGATTTCTCTAGCCGAACATTGCGCCGATAGACCCACTGTCCAAAAACCGCCGTCAGCAGAATCGCGGCGTTCGTCACCACGAACACCCAATTCCCCAGCAGCCAGCTGTAAACAGTGAAGCCGACGCTGGCAACGATCTGGCCTGCGAACAGCAAGCCCGACACGCCTTGGGTGGAACGCTCGCGCCACTGCACCCAGATCTGGCGGCCCAGCGTCGCAAGCAGGATGGCGGACGCGCCCCAACCGAGCCAGTCGGCCGGTGCCACGGTCAGTGCCGTCCCTTGAGCATGTCGCCGCGCGCATGCTCCGCACGCGACGCGCCAATGGCCGTCTCGACCTTCTTGACCTCTTCCGGCGGCGGCAGCACGGCGGGCAGGCCGAGTGACTCGATCCACAGCTCTTGAGTCCAGCCGGTGGTGTGATACAGGTGGTGGTCCTCGTCCTGCTCGACGGCCTCGTACGCAGCCTTCAAGGCCCGGGTCTCATCGCCCTGGCCATGCATGGCGAAGTGGCCGATCAGCTGCCAGTTCATGTGGTCTTTGGTCTCGGCCAAGACCACGCGTTCGCCGGCGACCAGCTGCGCGGCTTCGGCGCTGCCTTCGGCCTTGGCCATCTGCATTGCTTTCACCAAGGAAGCGCCGATGTGAGCGACGACCGGGCGACCCGGCGTCATCGCGTCCGGATCCAAGCCCACTTCAGCGAACACCTTGAGAAGAACTTGGCGGTGCGTGCGGGTTTGCTCGAGGTCGTCACCCCTTTCCTTGCGCAGGTCATCGTTCACCGCACAGGTGAGGGCCGTCTTGTAGATGTCGATGCCGCCGATCTCGGTTTCTAGCGCCTGGTACAGCAGCTCGTGCGGTTGGGCTTGGTCGTATTCCTTCTTTGCCATGGTCATTCTCCGTTGCGGCGCGGCGGACTGCGCAGGCCGCGCACTGCTGGAGTTTTGCAAAGACCCTGCCAACGGCGACGTTCGCACCTGCCGGGTGCATCCGCGCAGAACCGTGGCGGTTTCGCGCGGGTTCGCAGCTCACCCCGGGCGGCGGACGGGCGGCGTTCTGCGCTGCGTGCCGGGCAATTTGCAGGGGCCGCGATGCAAGCGCAGATCTGCAGCCTTCCGAACAGTCAATCCGCAGGCCTCAGGCCTGCGTGGTTTGGCGCTGAGCGCAGCAACGGTGCGGGTCGGTTTGGAGCTGTCGGTGGCAGCTCCAGGCCCAGGCACGGCGCAAACCAACGGCATGGCCGAGCGCTTCAGCGGCCACATCTCGCACGTCCTGAACAGCCATCTTTCCGTTTGGGGGATGATCTGGAGCAAACGCTAGCGCGCTACGTCTGGCTCTACAACCAGCACTTGCCGGAGAAAGCGCTGATCCATGAAACTCCGGCTCAGGCGATGAAACGCTGGTACTCAAGCGGCCCTGAGCTGTCCGTCAAACGGGTGAGGGATCGTCCGGGATCTGACAAGCAAGCCCCCGAGGCAAACTTCGGGCAGATCATGGCCGGGTGCACCAAGCGGATATGTGCAAGTTTTTATCTCCAGCCTTTGCAATTTCACCGTGAGAGAGACAAGCAATGGCGCTTCACGCTGCTTTCCCCAAATCTCCTTATGCGCTTCTGGATCCATCGGTGCGCTGGTTCCCCGCAGCAGAGGAATTGCGGGAGACGGCCTATGAGAAGCTGTTGCCGCCGCTTGTGGGCAAGGTGCGGCAAGAAGTGCTGGCCTGGCGAGCAAGTGACTACCAGGGCGCCTCAGACACATCCCGCGCCTTGTTGCAGTGGTGGTTCGAGACCCATCACCTGATTGAGCAGGCGGACAGCACGCAGTCCGAGTTTCGCTACTACTTTGCCCAGCGCGAGGCCGTGGAATCGGTGATCTGGCTGCACGATGTCCGCAAGGCCCGCGACAAGTTCGACCTGCTGCGGTTCGACGCTTCGGGCGCGGTGTCAAGCAACATGTTCGACGAGGAGTGGCCCCGCTTCGTGGTCAAGATGGCCACGGGTGCGGGCAAGACCAAGGTGCTCTCCTTGCTGATCGCGTGGAGCTACTTCCACAAGCTCTACGAGCCCGACTCCACGCTGGCCCGCAACTTTCTGCTGATAGCGCCCAACATCATCGTGCTGGACCGCCTGCGAGCCGACTTCGATGGCCTGAAGATTTTCTTCAGCGACCCCGTGCTGCCCGACAACGGGCACGCGGGCCGCAACTGGCGAGACGATTTTCAGATCGCCCTGCACATCCAGGATGACGTTCGGGTGGTGCGCCCCACGGGCAACCTGTTCTTGACCAATATCCACCGTGTCTATCTCGGCGAGGTGCCCGAGCCCTCGCTGGACGATGACGACCTGCGGGACTACTTTCTCTCGCCGTTTGGCGACAAGCCCGTGGGCAAGACCACCGACAGCAACACCGATCTGGGCGAGCTGATCCGCGAGATCGATGAGCTTGCTGTCTTTAACGACGAAGCCCACCACATCCACGACCCCCGCATGGCGTGGTTCCAGAGCATCCAGGACATCCACCACCGCATGCTGCAAAAGGACCGTCGCCTGTCCCTGCAGGTGGATGTGACCGCCACGCCCCGCCACAACAACGGCGCCATCTTCGTGCAGACCATCAGCGACTACTCGCTGGTGGAGGCCATCGCTCAAAACGTGGTCAAGCACCCCGTTCTGCCCGACGCTGCCAGCAGAGCCAAACTGACCGAGCACAAGAGCCCCATCGTCAGCGAGAAATACGCCGACTACCTAGCCTTGGGTGTGGAAGAGTGGCGCAAGAGCTATGCCGACCATGAAGCGCTGGGCAAGAAGGCCGTGCTCTTCGTGATGGTGGACGACACGAGGAACTGCGACGAGGTGGGCACCTACCTGGAAAAAATCTGCCCCGAGTTGCAGGGTGCCGTGCTGGTCATCCACACCAAGAAGAATGGCGACATCTCAGAAGCATCCAGCGGCAAGAGCAAAGACGAGTTGGAAAGGTTGCGCAAGCAGTCCAACGAGATCGATACCTGGAAGTCGCCCTACAAGGCCATCGTCTCGGTGCTGATGCTCAAAGAGGGCTGGGACGTTCGCAATGTGAGCGTGATCGTCGGTCTGCGGGCCTACTCCGCCAAGAGCAATATCCTGCCCGAGCAGACCCTGGGCCGTGGCCTGCGCCGCATGTACTTTGGCAGCGAGCAGCGCGAGACCGTGTCGGTCATGGGCACGCCCGCTTTCATGGACTTCGTGGAGTCGATCCAGAGCGAGGGCGTGAGCTTTGATCGCGTGCCCATGGGCGGCGCGGACGGCAAGGAGCGGCAAGACTCGCTGGTGGTGGAGGTGGAGACAGACGCCACCACCAAAAACATCGACGAGCTGGACATTGCCCTGCCCAGGCTGTCGCGCCGCTTCAATCGCGAGTTCAAAGATTTGGCCGAGCTGGACCCCTCAGCCTTCGGCCACAAGCGGTTGCCAGTCAAGCCGTTCACGCCCGAACAGGCGCGCGAGATCGTCTTCAAGACCATGCTGGAGGGCGATGTGGACCACACCATCCAGCTCGACACGGGCGGCGTCGCGGACTTTCGTTCAGTGGTGGCTTTCTTCGCGCGCCAGCTCTTGAAGGAACTGCGGCTGGTGGGTGGCTATGAACTGCTCTACCCCCAGGTCAAGCTCTTCATCCGAGACCACCTTTTTGAGCGGGCCGTTGATCTTGAAGACCCCGTGGTGCTGCGCAACCTCTCAGAACCCGAGGCCAGCAAGGTGATATTTGATGTTTTCCGAACAGCCATCAACGGCTTGACGATCCAGCAGGCAGGCACGTCCCGCATCGAGGGCAGCATCAAGTTGAGAGACACGCGCCCGTTTCGCACCCAGCCACGCGGGTTTTTACTGGCCAAGAAGTCGGTGTTCAACCGCATCGTCGGCGAAGACTCGGCCGATGGCCTGGAGCTGGCTTTTGCAGCGTTCCTGGACGGTGCGGATGACGTGCAGGCCTTCGGCAAGAATTACATGGCGGTGGGCTTCAAGATCGACTATGTGAAGGCCAACGGCGAGATGTCCACCTACACGCCCGACTTCATCGTGCGCACCCAAGACGGCGGAGTGTGGATTGTTGAGACCAAGGGCCGTGAAGAGCTGGACCTGCCGCAGAAAATGCGGCGCCTAAGCCTGTGGTGCCAAGACGCCACCGAGGCCAGCAAAGACGAGGGCGGCACGCGTTATGGATTTGTCTACGTTGACCAAACCAGCTTCGAGCAGCACCGGCCCACTTCCTTCGCCGGGCTGGTGAGCGCTTTTCGAGAACACCAACCATGATCACCAACTTCAAGATCACCAACTTCAAGCGCTTGGGTTCTGTCGAACTCGAATTGGGCAGCGCGGCCGTTTTCATCGGTCCAAACAACTCAGGTAAGACGACTGCGTTGCAAGCCCTGGCTTTGTGGGACGTCGGCTGGCGCCGCTGGGCCGAGAAGCGAGACAAGAGTTCACCAGCCGAGCGCAAAGGCGTCACCATCAACCGCCGAGATCTGTACGCCATACCCGTACCCAACGCCAAATTGCTCTGGAATGGTTTGCGTACCCACGCACAAGATAAATCCACTGACAAAACGGGCAAGGTCTACATCACGCTGGAGGCGCAGGGTGTTGATGGTGACAAGCCGTGGTCATGCGCCCTGGAGTTCTATTTCGCGAATGAGGAGTCGTTTTACTGCCGCCTCAAGAACAGCGATGACGGAAAGATCCCCGAGGGAGCCCGCAAGCACGCGGTGGTGTTTTTACCCCCCATGTCGGGCTTGGCCGCCAGAGAACACCGCAAAGAGCCGGGCGAAATCAACGTCTTGATTGGCGAAGGCCAAACAGCGCAAGTTTTGAGAAATCTCTGCTGGCAACTGTTCACGCGCGACGATCAAAGCGGCTGGAAAACGCTAGTCCATCAAATGAACGCTCTGTTTCACATTCAGCTTCAAGAGCCGACATACGTTAAGGAACGTGCAGAGTTGACATTAGCTTACAAAGACCAGCAACGCGGTGGTGTGGAGTTGGACCTTTCATCCTCGGGGCGTGGTTGCCAACAGGTGTTGATGCTGCTGGCGTTCATGCTCGCAAATCCCGGTTCGGTCTTGTTGCTCGATGAGCCCGATGCTCATCTGGAAATCCTGCGTCAGCGCGATGTTTACAACCTGCTAACGGATATTGCTGCTCAAAGCGGTTCTCAAATCGTGGTGGCCAGCCACTCAGAGGTGGTTCTGCAAGAAGCGGCGGAACGCGATGTGGTGATCGCATTTGTGGGCAACCCGCACCGCATCGACACCCGCGCCAAGAGCCAGGTAAAAAAAGCGCTGGAAAGCATCCGAATCGCCGACTATTACCTGGCTGAACAAAAGGGATGGATGTTGTATTTGGAAGGCTCAACGGATTTGGCCATTCTTCGTCGATTGGCTGCGCGCCTGGACCACCCGGCAAGGGCTGTGCTGGAAGACTCAGTCCCTGTTAACTACCTCGGCAGCAATCAACCGCAAGACGCTCGTAACCATTTTCAGGGTCTGCGAGAAGCCAAGCCTGACCTTGTCGGCGTCGCTGTATTCGACCGCTTAGATCGAGAGTTACACGCGAGTTCCGTGCTGGTCGAGAGAATGTGGAGCAGGCGCGAAATCGAGAACTACCTGGTTTCGCCAGAGAGTCTGGATGCTTTTGTCAATCTTGGGTTGTCACAAAATGACCTGGTGGATCAGGCAGAAGGACTGCACCGCAGCAACATCATGCAAAGCTGCGTAGTCGAAATGGTGGCTGCTTTAAAAGTGGCGCGTCGACCAGACCCTTGGGGTCCAGATATCAAAGTAACAGACGAATTTCTGGACCCACTGTTTGAAAACTATTACCAGCGCTTGGGCACGCCGCAGCAAACCTATAAGCGCGACTACCACTCCCTGGCCGATGCCATGCCGCTGGCTCAGATTGACCCGGAAGTCATCCGCATGCTCGACGCCATCGCTGATGTGGCCCAGAACGCGAAGCCTCAGACATGAACAAGCCCAAAAAAACCTACGAGCTGAGCGAGGCTGAGCAGCGCGATTTGTTCAGCCTGATCCAGCAGGGCAAGGCACTGCCTGAGAAGTACCGCTTCGTGTTGTTTGAGGACAAGAAAGAAGTGGAACTGGTCTGGAACGGCAAAACGCGCGACGTGTGCACCACCGTGCTGCCGTTTCAGAGCCTGGAACACATCGACGAGCCCCGCAGCGAGACCAAGACGCAGAGCGATCTGTTCGACAGCCGAGGGCGGCAGATGAAGGGCTGGAGCAACAAGCTGATCTGGGGCGACAACAAACTGATCTTGTCGTCGTTGAAAGCAGGGCCACTGCGCCAGCAGATCGAGGACGCCGGTGGCTTGAAGCTGATCTACATCGACCCGCCGTTCGATGTGGGGGCCGACTTTTCGATGGACATCGAGATTGGCGGCGAGACGTTTCACAAGGAAGCGAACTTGTTGGAGCAGATTGCTTATCGGGATACGTGGGGGCGGGGGGCGGACAGCTTCATCTCGATGATTTATGAGCGACTGATTTTGATGCGAGACCTACTGGCTGAAGACGGGAGCATTTACGTGCACTGCGACTGGCGAGTTAACTCCTACATACGCCTCGCACTCGATGAGATATTTGGTCGGGACAGTCAACTCAACCAAATTCAATGGCACTACAAGCGTTGGCCTACACCCGCGCGTGAGTGGCAGAAGATGCACAACACAATCTTTGCCTACACACGTAGCAAGGGTGCGCACATATTTAATCGCGCCTTTGGGGCTCGAACGGCAGAGACTCAGCGACGATGGGGAAGTAGCAAGATCGTTGCTTCTCACGACGGAGACGGCAAGCGGATTCCATCTGATTACGCAGGGTCGGAATCCGTTGGAGCGCCGCTTGATGACGTGTGGAATATCGCGATCATTGCGCCGAGTGCTCATGAGCGTCTTGACTACCCTACGCAGAAGCCAGAGGCGTTGATCGAAAGAATCATTCTCGCCAGCAGTAACGAAGGCGATCTCGTAGCCGATTTCTTTGTCGGCAGCGGCACCACAGCCGCCGTCGCCGAAAAGCTGGGCCGCAAGTGGATTGCCACGGACCTCGGCAAGTTCGGCATCCACACCACCCGCAAACGCCTCATCGGCGTTCAGCGCGAACTGAAGGCCTCAGACAAAGACTTCCGCGCTTTCGAGGTACTCAACCTGGGCCGCTACGAGCGGCAGGCCTACCTCAACATCGGTGGCCGACTCAGCGCCACGCAACGGGCAGAAGCGCTGAACCAGAAAGAACGCGACTTCCGCGAGCTTATCTTGCGCGCCTACAAGGCCAGCCCGCTGGGCACGGAAGGCGCGGCACAAGACGGGTTTTTCCATGGCGCGAGAAACGGGCGCCTGGTGGTCATTGGCCCGATCAACCTGCCCGTGGGCCGCCTTTTCGTTGAAGAGGTCATCACCGAGTGCCGCAAGCGCGGCGCCTCGCGGGTGGACGTGCTGGCCTTCGAGTTCGAGATGGGCCTGTTCCCAGCGGTGTTGGAAGAGGCTCGCAGCAAAGGCATCGACCTGAGCCCGAAGTACATCCCCGCCGAGGTGTTCGACAAGCGGGCGGTAGACAAGGGCCAGGTGGTGTTTCATGACATCAGCTTTGTGGAGGCCACGCCGCGCTACGACAAGAAGAACAAGCTCGCGCTGAGCATCGAACTCACGGACTTCTCGGTGTACTACACCCAAGGGGCGGCAGACGCGGCGATTGCCGCGCTGAAGGAGGGCAAGAGCGACGTGATCTGCGACCAGGGCCAGCTTTACAAGATCCGCAAGAACAAAGACGGTGTGGTGAGAAAGGACAGGCTGACCAAGCAGTGGACCGACTGGGTGGACTATTGGGCGGTGGATTTCGACTACATGAACCGCAAAGAAATCATCCAGGTGCCGGTGGGCACGGGCATGGGCGGCGTGGCCACTTTGGAAGGTTTTGAGTTGCCGCAGGGCGAACTGAAGCTGCCCGAGTTCGAGGAGCGCTGGACGGGTGGCTACATCTTTGAGAACGAGTGGCAGAGCTTTCGCACCCGCCAAAGCCGAGAGCTGGACCTGACCACGGTCACCCACACCTACGACCGCCCGGGGCGCTACACCGTGGCGGTGAAGGTGATCGATATTTTTGGCAACGATACGATGACGCTGCTCCCCGTGAACGTGGGCTGACGATTAAGACTTTGGGCATCACCATGAATCCGTTGACCGATGAAGAGCTGCTGGCGCTGATCCACGATCTGGAGAGCGACCGCGCAGAGCGCAAGCAGACCTGGAAGGGCGACGCGCCTGAGAAAGGCCGGCAAGCGGTTTGCGCATTCGCCAACGATCTGCCCAACCACGGCCAGCCGGGCGTGCTTATGGTGGGCGTCAAAGACGACGGCACGCCGATGGGCCCGGAGTTCGTGGTCACCGATGAACTGCTCATGACACTGGCCGACATCAAGACCGACGGCAAGATCACGCCGCCGCCCACCTTGACTGTGGCCAAGCGCCATTTGCTCGGCCGAGAGGTGGCGGTGGTGACGGTGTGGCCGGCTGATGCACCGCCGGTGCGGCTGGAAGGGCGCATCTGGATTCGCACCGGCCCGCGCCGGGGGCAAGCCTCGGCGCAAGACGAACGGGTGCTCAATGAGAAGCGCCGCTACCGCGACCGGAGCTTTGATACCCATCCCGTGGGAGGCAGCACGCTGGACGACCTGAGCCGCAGCTATTTTGAAAACGAGTTTCTGCCGCAGGCTGTGGCCAGAGACGTGTTGGAAAACAACGGGCGCAGCTACGAGGAACGGCTGGCCTCTCTGGGCATGATCGCCAGTGTGGACGAGCCCACACCCACGGTGGTGGGCCTGCTGGCGCTGGGCACCAGCCCGCGCACTTGGGTGCCCTCGGCCTACATCCAGTTTCTTCGCATCCGAGGTACCGATTGGGGCGACCCGGTGGTGGACGAGGCAGAGCTCGATGGCAACCTGGAGACGATGCTGCGCCGCCTGGACGACAAGCTCAAAGCCACGCTGGCGGTGGCGGTGGATTTCACCTCGGGCGCAGCGACCGAGGTGCGAACCTCACCGTATCCGCTGTCCGCACTGCAGCAGCTCACGCGAAACGCGGTGATGCACCGCACCTATGAAGGCACGAATGCGCCGGTGCGGGTCTATTGGTTCGATGACCGCATAGAGATCAGCAGCACCGGCGGGCCGTATGGCGCGGTGACGCAAGCCAACTTTGGGCGCCCGGGCGTGGCCGACTACCGCAACCCGGTGCTGGCGGGCGTGCTCAAAACCATGGGGTTTGTCCAACGCTTTGGGTTCGGCATCGCCGAGGCGCGCCGCGCCATGGCGGCCAATGGCAATCCGCTGCTGGAATTTCAGGTCGAGGCCACCACGGTGCTGGCTGTTTTGCGCACGGCGGCTGGAGGTACCCAAGCATGAGTGTTCCGGTTCTCACCTTTTTCAACAACAAGGGCGGTGTCGGCAAGACATCGCTGGTGTTTCACTTGGCGTGGATGTTCGCGGAGATGGGCAAACGGGTGGTGGCCATCGATCTCGACCCGCAAGCGAACTTGACTTCGGCCTTTCTTCCGGAAGAAACGCTGGAGGAGCTGTGGGACCCACAGGAGCAGCCCAAGGGGGGAACCACTATCTTCCGATGCATCCAGCCACTCACCAAAGTGGGGGACATACAGCAGCCGATCACGCAGGCGATTCACCCTCGGTTGCATCTGGTTCCCGGAGACCTTGCGCTGGCCGGCTTTGAAGACCAACTCTCCGGCGCTTGGACAGCCGCCATGGATTCCAATCAGAACAATCTGTACCGACCGTTCCGCTTGTTGACCGCTTTCTGGCAGGTGGCGCAAATGGCCGCGCAAGACCATGACGCCGACCTGATCCTGGCAGACGTAGGCCCCAATCTGGGTGCCATCAACCGATCGGCGCTGATTGGGAGCGACCATGTCGTCATTCCTCTGGCTGCGGATCTGTTCTCGCTACAGGGCTTGCGCAACCTCGGCCCCACGCTCAAGGGTTGGCGCTCTGACTGGGGCAAGCGAACAGACAATTGGAAAGGCCATGACTTTGAGTTGCCATCTGGCGCGATGCATCCCGAGGGTTACATCCTCATGCAACACATGGAGCGCCTTTCCCGCCCGGTAAAGGCCTACAAAAAATGGGTGGACCGCATCCCCGCAACCTACCGGGAACATGTGCTCGGGCAGGCTGGGAGCAGTTTCGTCAAGTCCAACGATGGCAACTGCCTCGCGCGACTGAAACACTACCGGAGCTTGGTGCCAATGGCGCAGGAAGTGCGCAAACCGATCTTTCACCTCAGCTCTGCAGATGGAGCCATCGGCAGCCATTCGCAGGCTGTGAAAGATGCCTGGAGTGACTTCAAGGCACTGGCGGTTCAAATTGAAAATCACCTTTGGCCGAACGGCGGCTGAGCGCCGGACCTCGTGACAGAGTTCATTGATCGGCCCAAGACTGTCGCGCAAGCACATTTGCAGGTCTGCCTCCGCCTGCGAACCCTCAGCCCTTCCGCTTCAACTCGATCAAAGCCGACGTGTCCGCATCGCCGAGCCCGCGCTCGACCAGCTGCGCGTAGTCGGCCAGCGCCTGCTCGATCACCGCGGTGCTGACGCCGGCTTCTTTCGCCATGGCCAGTACGATGCGCAGGTCTTTCAGCAGGTGGGCGCATTTGAAGCCGGGGGTGTAGTCGCTGCGCAGCATGCTGGCGCCGCGTTTGTCGAGGAACCAGTTGCCGGCGGCGCCGGCGCCGAGCGTCGGCAGCAGTTTTTCCGGATCGAGGCCGAGCTTTTCGCCGAAGGCCAGGCCTTCGCAGACGGCCTCGTTGATGCCGGCCACCAGCACCTGGTTGACCGCCTTGGTGCTCTGCCCGGCGCCGGTGGCGCCCATGTGGGTGATGCGCAGGGCGTAGGCGTCCAGCGCCGGGCGTGCGGCGTCGAGATCGGCCTCGCTACCGCCGACCATGATCGACAGCTTGCCGTTGCGCGCGCCCTCGGCGCCGCCGCTGACCGGCGCGTCGAGAAAGCCGATGCCGTGGGCCTGCAGCAGCGTTGCGGCCTGGCGCGCGGTTTCGGCAGAAACCGTTGAATGGTCGATCACCAGCGCGCCCGGTTTCAGCACTTCGGCCAGAGCCTGAACGTTCTGAAGCACATCGCTGTCTTCGGAAACGCACAGCAGCAGCAGGTCGCAGGCGGCGTAGTCGGCCGCCGCAGCAGCGGCGCGAACGCCGAGCTGGGCGGCCAGCGCCTCGGCTTTCGCCTGGGTGCGGTTGCCGACCACGCCAAGCAGACCGGCGGCGTGCAGGTGGCCGGCCATCGGCGCGCCCATCGCGCCCAGGCCGATGAAGCCGCAGCGCGGCGCGGCGCTCTCAGCCATTGGCTTCGTCCGCGAGGTAGGTGTAGCCGGTCAAGCCAGTTTCCAGCGCCGCCGACAGGCGCAGCGCCTCGTCGGCCGGCAGGCTGGCTGCAGCCACCATCGCGCCGTAGCGATGGCGCAGGTCGGACAGGCTGTAGCCGACGTAGTCGAGCATCACGTCGGCGGTGTCGCCGCGACGGCTGCGCTCCAGCGCGTGGCCGCTGCCGGCCAAGCGCACGTTCACCGCATCGGTATCGCCAAACAGGTTGTGGATGTCGCCCAGCGTGTCCTGGTAGGCACCGACCATAAAAAAGCCAAGCCGGTAGCTCTCGCCCGCGCGCGGAACGTGCAGCGGCAGGCTGCTGTCGAGGTCGCCGTCGTCGACGTAGATTTCGACCTGGCCGTCGGAGTCGCAGGTCAGGTCAGCGATGATGCCGCGGCGGTCGGGGCGTTCGTTCAGTCGGTGAATCGGCGCGATCGGAAAGATCTGGTCGATCGCCCACACGTCGGGAATCGATTCGAACACCGAGAAATTGACGAAGTACTTGTCGACCAAGCGATCGTTCAATTCATCCAGCACCGCGCGCTGGCCTTTTTCAGCGTAGTCCAGGCGCGCGCGCACGCCGTGGGCGATGGCGTAGAACAGGTCGTCGATGGCGGCACGCTGGGCCAGGTCGAGCTGGCCCAGCGCGTACAGGGCCTGGCCTTCGGCCTGGTAGTGCTGGGCCTCGTGGTAGAGCTCCAGCGCGGGGCGCTCGCCGAGTGCGGCGTGGGTCTCGCGCAGGTGGCGGATCACCGTCGGCTCTTCGCCGATGCTGTCCGGCACCGCGCCGTTGGGCGCCTGCTCGACCTCCGAGACGTTTGCCACCAGCACCGCATGGTGGGCGGTCAGCGCACGGCCGGATTCGGTCATCACCTTCGGCGGCGTCAGGCCGTGCTCGACGCAGGCCTCGGCCAGCGGCTGCACGATGGTGCTGGCGTACTGTTCAAGCCCGTAGTTGATCGAGCAGCTGCCGCGCGAGCGGGTCCCCTCGTAGTCGACACCGAGGCCGCCGCCGACATCCATGTAGCGGATGTTGGCGCCCAGCCGCGAGACCTCAACGAAATAGCGCGTGGCCTCGCGCATGCCCGAAGCGAAGTCGCGCACGTTGGAGATCTGCGAGCCCATGTGGAAGTGCAGCAGCTCCAGGCAGTCGAGCATGCCGGCTGCGCGCAGGCGTTCGACCAGGTCCAGAAGCTGCCGCGGCGACAGCCCGAACTTGGCCTTGTCTCCGCCGCTGTTCTGCCACTTGCCGGCGCCGAGGCTGGCCAGGCGCATACGCACGCCCAGGCCCGGGCGCACGCCCAGCGCTTTGGACTCCTCGATGATGTGCTCGAGCTCGGAGGCCTTCTCGACCACGATGTAGGTCTCAAGCCCCAGCCGGCGGCCGATCAGCGCCAGGCGGATGTATTCGCGGTCCTTGTAGCCGTTGCAGACCACCACGCCGCCGGGCTGCGACAGCGCCAGCACCGCCATCAGCTCGGGCTTGGAACCGGCCTCAAGCCCGAAGTCGGGGCCGCCGCGCGCAGCCAGCTCACCCGCGACGCCGTAGTGCTGGTTGACCTTGATCGGGTAGATCGCGGTGTAGCCGCCGGCGTAGTTGAGGTCGGCCATCGCGCGTGCGAACGCGGCCTGCAGGCGGCCGAGGCGATGCCCGAGGATGTCGGAGAATCGCAGCAGCAGCGGCAGCTTCATGCCGGTGGCAAGCGCCTCGTCGACCACCGCAGGCAGGCTGATCGCCGGGCCTTCGCCGGCGCGCGGCAGCACCTGCATAGCGCCCTCGGCGTCGATGTCGAAATAGCCTTCGCCCCAGTGCGGGACGGCGTAGGTGCGACGGGCGCGGTCGATCGACCACTCGCTCATGGGCGGCGGGCTCCGGTGAGTTAGGAAACAGGGAGGCGAAGTTTACCCTCCTGCGGCGAGGACGCAGTGACAGCGCGCGTCGACCCGGCCTGCCATGGGTTTACCCGCGGCCCTGCAAGCCGGCACTATTCGCGAGCTCTTCACTTCCATGCGAATCCCCGTGCGCACTTTTCTACTTTTTCTTGGGGTGTGCATCGCCCTCCCGGCTTTGGCGCAAAGCGCCGCTTCGGCTCGGATTCCCAGCGCCGATCAGGATCTGGCCTGGCTCAATCGACATCTCGACGCCAATGCCGCCGGCAGCCGTCGGGTGGTGGTGCATACCGGCACGGCAATACCCTTCAACAGCCTGCCGGATCGAGTCGGCGCGCGGATCGGCGTGACGCTGCGCGATGGCCGCAGCCGATACGGCGTGCTGGAGAGCGCCAGCTCGCAGCGAGCGCGCCTGCGCGTCCGGCTGGCTGCGGGTGAGTACATGTTCGACTTCGCCCGCGTGGACGTGCAGCGGATTACCGGGGGAGATCGCTGATGGACAGCGGTTCGGGCGGCTTTGGACCGGCACTCGGCCTCTACCTGCTGGCGTTTCTGATGTTCATCTGGATGATCATCAAGATCGCGCGCGGCAGCGGGCTGATGGCGCTGGCAACGTTTTTCCTGTGGCCGCTGGCGTTGATCAGCCTGGTTCGAAACTGGGGTGAGCCGCGCACCGACATCCGGGTTCCGTTTCTGGTCGTGGTGCTGGCGCTCGGGATGAGTGCCCTGCTGTTCGAACGCGGCGCGACCAGCTTCATCGCCGAGGCCGCGCCCTACTACAGCGAACACGAGCTGCGCCAGATCGAGCAGGAAGATCCAGCGTCCTACGCCGTGATCATGAAGGCGCGCGAAGACTTCGTCGCCAGCGGCGGCGATCTCGACGCGCTTGAGTCCTCCGACGAAGACTGGGAAGACTGGCAGGAACAAGCGCCGCCTCCGGCGACAGGGCCAGCGCGCCTGCAGGCCGAGAGCGCCAGCGGCGACAGCGGTGCGCTGCCAGAACCCGCGACAGCGCCCGCCCCGCTGGATCCCCTGGTCGATCTGGCGCAGACCGCGGCCGGCCTTTCGTACCTCTATGGCCGGGTCGAATGGCCGCAGGCGCAGGCCCACGTGCAGCTGCCTTCGCGCTTCCGCTTGATCCCCGCCAACCGTCTGCACAGGCTTGCGCGACTGCGCAGCCAGCCGCTGGTGCCGGGCAGCCTGGGCTGGATCACCCATGAGTCGGTCGACCTCGATCAGCCCGAGGCCTGGGTGCTTGAGGTCCGACACATCGCCTCCGGGCATTTACGCACCGCTGAGCTGGGCGAAGCATTCGAGACTGCGCTGGGCGGGCTGTCGGGCGCGCCTGCCGTCGACGGCAGCGGTCGCTCGCTGGTCAGCGGCGCGTTTGCGCCGCAGTGGGATGCCCGCCGCACGCTGCTGACCTGGGCGCTGGACACGCCTGAGGGCGAATCCGACCAGTTCGCCGCCCTGCCGATGCGCCAAGGCGCGCTGCTGTTCGCGGTGCGCGGGCTGCAGCCGGACCAGCGCGAGTTCGGCCTGCGGGTCACCCGTCTGATGGCGGCAAGCGCAGGGGTCGCCACGGACGCGGTGTGGCGCGAGCAGCCGCGCAGCGGCGACACCGCCGCCGATGTCAGCCTGCTGCAGTGGGTACAGGGCCGCGAACCCGCAGCCCTGCCCAAGCCGCTCGCTGCGCCCTGAGCCTGCCGTCGCCTGACCCTGCTGCGCCTTGAGCGCAGCTGCGCCCTCAGCCGCGGGCCCGGCACGGTCCGCCGGGTCGAAGCGCACGGCTGACCGCAGGGACGACTGGCCGCCGCGCTCCGGTACACTCGCGCGTTGCCCTAGACGACCCTGGATACGCCCCATGAGCAGCGCACCCGATTGGCACTATGAGAACTTCGAGCCCACCGGCTCGGCGATCGGTTTCAGGGTGAGCAAGAAGCTCGATGAGGTGCAGTCGGAATTCCAGAAGATCGAGATCTTCGAGACCACCGACTGGGGCAATCTGATGCTGATCGACGGGGCGGTGATGCTGACCACCCGCGACAATTTCCTGTACCACGAGATGATGTCGCACCCGGTGCTTTTCACCCACAGCAACCCCAAGCGGGTGGTCATCATCGGCGGCGGCGACTGCGGCACCCTGCGCGAAGTGCTGAAGCACAAGGAAGTCGAGTCCGCGGTGCAGTGCGATATCGACGAACAGGTCACCCGCATGGCGGAGAAGTATTTCCCCGAGCTGTGCGACTCCAACTCCGACCCGCGCGTCAGCCTGATCTGGGAAGACGGCGTCAAGTACATGAAGGAGCTGGCGCCGGAGAGCATCGATATCGTCATCATCGATTCCACCGATCCGGTCGGGCCGGCCGAAGGCCTGTTCAATGAGGCGTTCTATGTGTCCTGCCTGAAGGCCCTGCGGCCGGGCGGCATGCTGGTGCAGCAGTCCGAGTCGCCGATCGGCCACATCGGACTGATCAAGGCGATGCGCCACCACCTGACTGCCGCTGGATTCGCCGATGTACGGACGCTGCCGTTCCCGCAGCCCTGCTACCCGACCGGCTGGTGGAGCTGCACGCTGGCCCGCAAGGGTGGCGACATCGCAGGTTTCCGCGAACGCGGCGCGCAGAGCAAGACCTTCAAGACGCGCTACTACAACGTCGACATCCACCGCGCCGCCCTGGTGCTGCCGGAGTTTCTGCGCGAAGCCCTGAGCAACTAGCCGATGGCCGGCGCGCCGCGCTCACGCTGGCTGCCCACGCTCCTGCGCCGAACCGCTGGCCTGCTGCTTGCGGTGCTGACCGCGGCGACGCTGTCGAGCGTGATCCAGACCCTGCGTGTGCACGCCGCTCTGGCCGAGATGGGCGCGCAGCTTGATTTTTCGACGCGCCTCAGCGCGATCGGGCATGACCTGCTGAGCTTCGCACCCGTCTATGCGGCGATCGTGGCTGCGGGTTTCGTGATCGCTTTCGCGGTGACGGGGCTGATCCGCCGCAGGGCGCGCGGCGTCGGCCGCTGGCTGCACGCACTGGCCGGTGCTGTCGCCATGCTGACCGCACTGCTGTTTTTGGAGGCAGTGCTCGGCATGAGCATCATCGCCGGCGCACGCGGGGGCTGGGGCCTTGCCCTGTTTTGCCTGGCCGGCGGGGTCGGGGGCGCGGTGTTCGCGCGCTTCGCCCGCCCGGCGCGCTGAGCCGCACTGCACTGCCGATCAAACAGGTGTGCGCAGGTCGACGTGCGCTGACCAACGCTGGGTGCAGATCCGCAGGCGAATCCCACCCTCGTGCGCTGTGCTGTGCGCCGGCCGAAAACCCGGAGCCGGGGTCGATGCGCTTGGCTTTTTAGTGCAGCCCTGATCCAGACGCCGGCCGACGCCTGGCTAGTTGGAATGGGTCATGCGCAGCCGCTCCAACAGCTTCTGTCCCGCCCTGCCATCGGCCTGCCCGCCCAGCGCGAGCTGTTCGGCCTTGATCGCTTCGCGGCTGCGTACGCCAAGCCGGCCGTCCACATCGCCGATGTCGTGGCCGCGCGCGAGCAGCAGGGTCTGCAGCTCGCGGCGTTCGGCGCGCGACAGGCCGGGGTCGTCGGTGGGCCAGGCCTGCACGAAGCCACCGCCGCCGCGCAGACGATCGGCCAAATGAGCGATCGCCAGCGCATAGCTTTCGGCCGCGTTGTAGCTGTAGAAAGCCTCGAAGTTGCGCAACACCAGGAAAGCCGGTCCTTGCCGGCCCGCCGGCAGCAGCAGGCCGGCCCGGCGGTCGGCAGGATTTGCGGCGGTGATCAAATCGCCGCCATCGACCCGGCGCAGCCCACGCTGGCTCCAGCCGGACAGCGACTGGGTCGCCTTGCGGCCGTTCGACGATGCGAAGCTGGCCGGCACAGTCACCTCGAAGCCCCAGCTCTGGCCGCTGCGCCAGCCTGAGCGCTGCAAATAGTGGGCGGTCGAGGCAAGCGCATCGGCGATGCTGCCGATCAGATCACGGCGGCTGTCGCCGTCGAAATCGACCGCAATCCGCGCGTAGGTCGAAGGCATGAACTGGGTCTGGCCGAACGCGCCGGCCCAGGATCCGCGCAAAGGCGCCTCTGTCGTCGGCTGCAGGTCGCCGGCATCGATGAGCTTGAGCAGGGCGATCAGCTCGCTGCGGAAGAACCTCTGGCGGCGGCCGGCGCAGGACAGGGCCAACAGCGAGCTCTGCAGCACCCGGCCGCCGCTGTCCTCACCGTAGTTGCTTTCCACGCCCCAGACCGCGACCACCGCCGCCGGATCAACGCCGTACTCGGACTCGATCCGCGTGAGCAGCGCGGCGTGCTCGCGCAGCCGCTCGCGGCCCTCGGCGACCCGCTCCTCGTCGACCAGGGCCGCAAGGTAGTCCCAGATCGGGGTCACGAATTCAGGCTGGGCGTCGAGACGCTCCAGCACCGAGACATCCGCCTTGATACCGGCGATCAGAGCATCGAAACGAGCGGACGGCAGGCCGGCGGCCTGCGCCTGCTGGCGTAATTCCGGCAGGCAGCGGCTGATATCGAGCTCGGGTTCAGCAGCGGGGGCGGCGGCGTGGGTGCACAGCAGGCACAGGCCGAACAGGCGGGGGATTAAGGGTCTGGACATCGGCCTAGCCTGAACTGTGCGGCATGAATCGATGGGCAACCGCGCCGCGCCTATCGGCCCGCCTACCAGGGAATCGTGCTGCCGTCGTAGGCGTAGAAGCCACCGCTGCGTTCCGGCGTTGCGCCAGCCACCACCTGCAGGAGGCGTTCCGCCGCGTGCGCTGGCGTGAACAGCTTGCCGGCAGGCACGCGCGCTTTGAACGGCGCCGACAGCGGCGTGTCGACGGTGCCGGGATGCAGGCAAATACAGCTGGCTTTGGGATGTGTGCGTCTGAGTTCGACCGCCAGCGTCCGCAGCAGCTGGTTCTGCGCGGCCTTGGCGGCGCGATAGCTGTACCAGCCGCCGAGCTGGTTGTCGCCGATCGAGCCGACCCGCGCCGACAGGCTGGCCAGCACGGCCGGTGCGCGGCTGGCCAGATGGGGAAGCAGCGCCTGGAACAGCAGGATCGGCGCGATCGCGTTGATCGCGAAACTGCGCTGCAGCGCTTCGGCGCTGAGCTGCGCCAGCGCCTTCTCCGGCATCAGCCCCTCGCCATGCAGAAAACCGGCGGCGTTGAAGACCAGATGCAGGGGTTGTCCGCTGTCGGCCACGCGGGATGCCAGCCGTGCAAGGTCCGCAGCGACGGTCAAGTCGGCCTCGATGCGGATCAAGCGTCCAGCGTGGGAATCGGCCAGCGCCGCCAGAGTTTCGCTGCGCGCGGCGCTGCGCGATACCGCGTGCACGCAGGCCACATCGTCACGCTGCAGCAGCGCCTCCACCACTGCGAGGCCGACGCCACTGCTGGCTCCGCTCACCAGGGCATGGACGGGTTCCCGCAGGTCGGGGATAACGCTCATGGCTGCACTCCGATCGATCGCTTGGCCTTGCAGTCTGCAGGGCGGGGGCTCAAGACGATGCGAGCAGTTCGGCAACGCAGTGCAGCGGCTGCGGTTTGGCGAACAGGTAGCCCTGACCGAGTCGGCAGCCCAGTTCGAGCAGGCGCCGGCACTGCGACTCGGTTTCAATGCCCTCGGCCACTACTTCGAGGTCAAGCGACGTGGCCATTGCAAGGATTGCCGAAACGATCGCCTCGCCGCTGCCCCTTCCGGCTTCCTCAAGCGGAGTGACGAAGGCGCGGTCGATCTTGAGCATCTGCAGCGGAAACTGGTGCAGGTAGCTCAGCGAGGAATAGCCCGTCCCGAAGTCGTCGAGCGCGGTGAGCACGCCGCGCGCGTGCAGGCGCTCCAGCGCGGCGCGCACGCGCTCAGGGTTGCGCAGCAGGGTGCCTTCGGTCAGTTCGATGTGGACACGGCTGGGTTTCAGACCCTCGGATTCGATCAGCTCGACCAGACGTTCGGCGAAATTTTCGCCTCCGAAGTGGCGCGGTGAAACGTTGAGCGTGACGAAACCCGCCGCGAGTCCCAGTTTTGCGACGCCGCGACAGGCGAGACGGAATACCTGCCAGTCAATGGCTTCGATCATGCCGCTGTCTTCGGCTACATCCAGGAAGTCGCCCGGAGCGAGCAGGCCCCGACGCGGGTGGCGCCAGCGCATCAGCGCTTCAAAGCCGACGATGCGCCGGCTGCTGAGTTCAACGATCGCCTGCAGATAGGGCTCGAATTCCTGCCGCTGCAGGGCCTGGCGCAAGTCCAGCTCCAGTGCAAGCTGTGCCTTCGACGCCAGCTCCAGACCCTGTTCGAAGAACTGGTAGCGATTGCGGCCAGCGGCCTTGGCCCGGTACATGGCGGTGTCGGCGCTGCGCAGCAGGTCCTCTCCGCTGAGCGTGTCCGCGTTGCCCAGCGCGATGCCGATGCTGACCGATGGCTGCACGCTGGAATCGCTCAGGCCGATTGGCGCCGACATTGCCTCGATCACCCGCATGGCGACGAGCATCGGTGTATCCGGGTCGTCGAACTCCTCCAGCAGAATCGCGAACTCATCGCCGCCCAATCGCGCCACCACATCGCTTTCGCGCACGCTGTCAAGAAATCGCCGCGACACTTCCCTGAGCACCGCATCGCCCGCCGAATGGCCAAGGCTGTCGTTGATGATCTTAAAGCGGTCGACGTCGAGATAGAGCAGTGCAAAGCAGTGCCCGGGGTCGCGCCGCACCCGCCCGAGCACCCGCTGCAGCCGATCACGCAGATAGCCGCGATTGGGCAGGCCGGTCAGGGCGTCGTGCAGCACCTGATGCTCCAGCTGCGCCTGGACTGCTTCGCGGGCCTGGATCTGCTCGCGCAGCTCCCGCGTGCGCTGCTCCACGCGCTGCTCCAACAGGTGGTTGGAGGCGCGCAGCGAGGCCGCCGCGCGCTGGCGCTCAAGGCTGTTGGCGATGTGGTACGAGACAAAGGCCAGCAGGTTCTGGTCGCTGGCGGCATAGCTGACCTCGGCGCGGTAGCTCTGCACCACCACCGCGCCCAGCACCGAGCTCGCGCCGATCAATGGCACCCCTAGCCAGTACAGCGATACCTGGCCCTTGACCTCGAACTGGCCGTTTGCAATGAGCGCGGCGATTGTGTCCTGATCCGCCAGCAGCGGGCGTCCCTGGCGGATCACGTACTCGGTGATGCTGTTGCCCATCGGCCGCGACAGCGGCGCGCCGGGCATTTCGTCGGAAAAATACGGAAAGTGCAGGGTGTCGCCGTCCTCAGAGACCAGCGCGATGTAGAAATTCTGGGCGGGCATCAGATGGCCCACCACGGCGTGCATGGTGGCGCAAAACTCGGCAACGCCGATGTCTTGCCCGGACAGTTCGGCGATCCGGTACAGCGCAGCCTGCAGCCGCTCGCCGCGCTCGCGCTCGCGGACCTCGTTGGTCAGCTCGCGATTGGTGTTGGCCAGTTCGCGCGTGCGCGCGGCGACCTCGGCCTCCAGTTCGGCCCGCGAACGCCGTCGCTCCAGCGCAGTGAGAATATGGCTGCCGACATAGCTCAGCAGCGCCTGATCGGCCGCATTGAAGTGGATTGCCTCGGTATAGGTCTGCACCGCGAGCATGCCGCGCACTTCCCCATTGGTCAGCATGGGAACGCCCAGCCAGCTGAAGGGCTCACTGCCGTAGCGCTGCAGCGGTCCACTGAGTTGGTGCTCGATTTCGTCGAGGCTGCCGCGCAGGGCAATGCCCGATGTCAGCACGTGCCAGGTGAGCCGGTGGCGCATCGACTCAAGCGGCTGAGTCTGGTGCAGCTCGACCGCGAGCGATGCGTCGTTGGCGTCTGCGAAATAGATGAACTCGACGGTCTGCGAGTCGCCGTCCAGCAGAGCGATGTAGAAGTTCTCCGCGTACATGAGGCTGCCGACAATGTCGTGCAGGCCGCGCAGCATCTCGGTGCGATCGCGCTCGGAGGCCGCCATCTCGGTGATCGCAAACAGCGCGCGCTGCACGCGTTCGGCGTGCTCAAGGTGACGCACGCGCTCGTGCAGCAGGGTGATCTCGAACAGCTCCTGCAGCCGAGCCTTGAGCAGTTCGCCAAGCGCAGCATCGTCCCAGCCGTCGAGACTGAGTCGATCCTCTGCGTCCAGCAGCAGCACCAGCGCGCCGCCGCCCGCATGCGCAGCAATCAACAGCGAGACGCGCTGCCCGTCGGCGGAGTCAGCGCTGCCGGTAATCGAACCCAGCGCCTGCTCGGACAGCAACAGCTCTTGGGGGTCCAAGGGCCCGGCAGGCACCGATTGAACAGCGTCCGGCCAGCGCAGCGCATAGACGACTCGACGCTCGTCCTGTTGTGCACGCCCGTCGCCCATCCCCAGCAGACAGCGCGAAAACTCCTGCAGCGTGGGCACGCCGAGCGCGCGCGCCAGCAGGCTTGCCTCACCCACAGGGGCTGACGCAGGCACAGCAGGCAACGGACACGAATTCGGCATGGCGTCTTAGCTAACGCGCGATAGGGGCGTTTGGTTGGCCGTGCAAGATCGGCGCCACCGGCCTTGAACCGGCAGCCGCGGTGCGAGCAAAAGGAGATGCCGGCCCAGACCGACGTGCGCCAGGTTTAAGCCCGAGCATTGTCCAACGCGTCGAGGTCGCCAGCGGCTTACGGATGAATATCGCGAGCAAAGCCCGGTAGCGCTGCGAGAATCTGGCCGCCATAGCGCTTGGTCACCAACCTGCGATCCAGTATCACGATGCGACCGCGGTCACCTTCGCCCCGGATCAAGCGGCCGCAGTACTGGATGAGCGTGCGGGTGGCCTGCGGAATGCTCACCTCAATGAAAGCGTTGCGCCCGCGGGATTCCAGGAACTCGGCGTAGGTCGCGCCCACGGGATCGGTGGGCACCGCAAACGGCAGCTGGGTGATGACGACGGTTTCGCAGAGCTGGCCCGGCAGATCCAGGCCCTCGCCGAAACTTGCAAGACCAAACAATGTACTGCCCAAACCCGCCTTGACCGCCGCGCTGTGGGCCTCCAGCAGGGCTGACTTGCTGCGGCTGCCCTGGGCTAAGACGCGGCTTCGGCGCGGCTCCGGCAGCTGCGCAAGCGTCGCCTCCAGTTTGGAGCGCGAGGTGAACAGGACCAGGTTGCCGCTGCGCCAGTCGAGCTCGCCGTCGAGCCAGCCAGCGATGGCCCGGGCGTGCGCATCGGCCTGATCGGGCATTGCAGCCAGACTCGGCACGATCAGGCTCGCCTGCTTGTGCAAATCAAAAGGTGACGGCAGGCAAAGAGTTTCGGCATGGTTAGGCAGCCCGACCTGGGCAGCAAAGTTACGGAAGTCTCCGGCCAAGCTCAGGGTCGCCGAGGTCAGCACCACGCTCGCGCCCTGCGACCAGAGAAGCCTACGCAAGACCGGCCCAGCGGAGACCTCGGACGCATGCAGAATCAGATCGCCGTCAGGCGCGCGGCGCAGCCAGCGCGCCACCGGCGGGAATTCAGCGCGGTCTTCCAGCGCCCAAAGCCGCCAGAGTTCATGGTGGGAAAGCAGGCGCTCGTGCGCGAGGCTGAGCTCTCGGGCCTGAGTTTCGCGCCGATCCGCCGGCAGATCGCTCTCCAGCAAAGATTTCAAAGCCTGCGGCAACCAACGCACCAGGATGCCGCTGTGAATCTGCAGCTCCTGAGCTCGGCTGCGCCAGTCGTCGGGCAACTCGCCCAGCAGCGCCCGCCAGATCGGCTCGGATTCGCCGCTTGCGGGCTGCCACGCCTGCTGGATCGAGATGAGCAACGCGTCATAGCCCTCCACCAGGCGATCGAGGAGCTCGTCGACTTCTTCCGCGCGCAGCCGTCCTATCCGCTCCTTGTCCGACTGCAGGAATGCTGCTCGAAGCGGCGCTGCCAAGCGCGCTAACCTCCGACGACCGTCGCCAAGATGAAGCTCAGCGCTGCCGCGCTCGATGGCTTTTATCGGCAGATGGTGGGCTTCATCGAAGACGTACAGCGATTCTTTGGGAGAGGGCAGCAGCACCCCTCCCGAGCCGTCTTCATCTGCTCCGAGACTCAGATCGGCAAGCACCAGATCGTGGTTCGCGACGACGATCTGGGCGTCCTGCAGGTGATTGCGAGCCAGCACGAAAGGGCACTGCAGCAGGTGGGGACAGCGGCGATTGCTGCAGCCCCCCGCTGACGTGGTGATCAGCCGTCGACTGGCTTCGGCAACCGGCTGCGGCGTGCGGTCGAGATCCCCGTCCCACTGGCGCGCATCGAGCGCGGCCCGCAGTTCGGTCAGTGTCTGCACTTCTCCCGCAGCGGGTGCGCGAGGCCACTGGCCACGCAGCGATTGAGCGCCGAAATCCAGACCGCCCTGCGGCAGCTTACTGTCGTCCTGCAGGAGTTCGTGCAGGTTGCGGACGCACACGTAGCGCTGCCGTCCCTTCGCCAGAACCACCTTCGCAACAAGACCGCTGGCAGCGAGAAATGCGGGTATATCGCGGAGCACCAGCTGCTCCTGCAGCGCTACGGTAGCCGTGGCGATCACCAGTCGACGCTTGAGCGCCAGCGCCACCGGAAGACCGGCGAGCAGGTAAGCCATCGATTTGCCGGTGCCGGTCGGCGCCTCGGCGACCAAGACCCCAGCGGGGACGGTCAGAGCGCGCGCCACAGCGCCGATCAAATAGCGCTGCGATGGCCGGGAAACAAAACCCGGCAGCGCCTTGGCGACGCGATTGAAGCGCTGGCGGATCTCAGTCTGCAGATCCGGCGTCAGCGCCTCCGGCTGCGGTCTGGCTGACATGCGCGGGCTTACTTGGGGCCGATGTCGCCGTCGACGTAGTACCAGCGACCCTCGTCCCAGAGGAAACGGCTGCGTTCAGCCAAACGCTGCGCAGGCCCACCGCCTACTTTGACGCGAGCAATGAAGCTGACCTCAGCGCGCTGTGGATCGCTCAG
>Ga0335395_10000482_pt1 | contig 24917 bp, 27 predicted proteins | sample MAT02_FD_205744 | JGI IMG/M metagenome (GOLD analysis project Ga0335395, IMG submission 205744) | Freshwater microbial communities from Lake Fryxell liftoff mats and glacier meltwater in Antarctica - MAT-02 (spades assembly) (version 2) ...
GTCGTCCGGGTTCTGCAGGATCAGGCGCGCATGGCGCCCATCCACGGCAAGCCGTAGCAGCGCCCGCACCGCGGGCCGCAGCAGCCTGGCCTTCAGGTCGTCGCTGGTGAAGACATAGCCCATGCCCGACACCGAACTGACGCGGGCCGGCACGCCGGCGGCACGTGCGGCCAGCGCGCCGTACACTGCGCACTTGATGGTGAAACCGTGCACCAGCGCGGGCCGCTCGCGGAGCAGCAGTTGGCGCAGATACAGCAGTAATGATGCTTCGCGCAGCGGATTCAGGCTGCGCCGGTCCATCGGCACCGCTTCCCAGCGCAGCCCCAGTGCGCGCAGTTTTTCGCCGTAGTCACCCGGCGGCGACAGCAACAGCACCTCATACCCCGCGTCGCGCAGCGCCAGCGCCAGCGAGCAGCGGAAGTTGTAGAGGTACCAGTCGGTGTTGGCGAACAGGATGATCTTCATGCCGATGGCTCCGTGACCACCGCCATCCGCCGCGCAAGCCGCCGCAGTTTCTGCTGCACCAGGGCCGGGGGCAGGGTAATGGCAAGAGAGTGCATGCAGCGCAACAGCCACCCGCTGCGTCCGCGCAACGCCTGCAGCGCCTGCTGCATGTCGTCGGCCACGCCGATGCCATAGGCCGCCGTTACCTTGTGCAGCGCCGGGCGCAGCTGTCGCGGTGGAAGATCCAGCATGGCCAGGTCGATGGCATCGCGTGAAAACACGCTGTCATCGCGCCAGCGATCCGCGTTCGCCAGCAGCTTGCTGGCCGCCAGATCCAGCAGCGAGAGCGTGGCCACCCCACACACCACATCGGCACGCCCCGGCGTTTGCAAACCCATGCGCCCCTGGCTGACGACTTCGAACTTGATCGCCACTTCGTCCGCCAGCACGAAGCCGCGGATGCCGTACTGGTCGGCGCGCATTGCGCGCTCCAGCGCAAACGCATCGCAGCCATCGCGCGTTATTGCGCGCAGATCCGCTGCGCCCATCAGCCGTTGGCGCAGCTCACCGTATCCGCCCAGGTCCGAGACCATGAAATCGATATCCAGCGATTCCCGGTACTCACCTCGCCGCAGGGCAATGGCCGTGCCGCCGCCAAACCAGCACCCCAGCGAACGCAGCCGCGCTGCGTCCAGGCTGGCCAGTATCCGGCCGATGCGCTGGTGGTGCGCACGCTCAAACACCGGGCTGCGCGGCCCCGCCAAACGTGCGGCGCAGCGCACGGATCAGCGCCTGCTCGTGCGCCGACAGTTCAGCTTGATCCAGGTGCCGCCCATTTCGTTCGTACAGGCCAAGCGCCTCGCGCGGGGTCAGCGCCTCCAGGCCGTCGTGCACGTGCCAGGCCAGACGCTGCAATCCGGGGTAATCCTGCAGGCGGATGCTCCGCGGCAGCCAGGCCTCCAGGGAAGGGGCGGCCGCGGCCGCTGCGTGCGGGGTTGCGGGTGCTTCCAGCGCCAGCTCCAGGCCCAGCACCTCCGCCGCCGCCAGCAGCGACCCCAGCGCGACGGTGGCCTCGCCCCTCTCCAGCCGGTGCCAGGTGACGCGCGAGATACGCGCGGTTTCGGCGGCGGCGGCCATGCTGATGCCCAGCGCCTTGCGGCGCGCCCGCAGGGCCTCACCCAGGCGCAGGACCTGGGTGTCGCGCGTGCTGGCGGCCCAGGAGTGGTCAGTAGGCATACGGGAAGCCTATCCATAAAGTGTTTCTGATAGTAGACATTATTTAATTATTGTCAATTATAGGAAACACTTTTGCCAAAAGGGCGGGGCCTAAAGCCCAGCGCGGCACCTTCACCCCATCAGAGTGTCCGAACCGGTCCCGGATACGCGGCCACGTGCGGGTCGCAGGTCAGCAGGGTAATGCCTTCCACCTGCGCCTGGGCCACCCGCAGTCGATCAAACGGATCGCGATGCAGGGCAGGCCGCGCGGCCACGGCCACCACATGCTCGCCGCTAATCGGCAGTTCGAACCGTAGGAGCGCCCCATGGGCGCGAGCCTTTCCCTTCACCCACCGAAGGGTCGCCGGAAAAAGCATCGCGCCCGATAGGGGCACTTGTGTCTGTCATCTGCCCCAGTCTTGAGTGGAGAGCGATGTGCAGCACCAGGATCGTCGTTGTAGAAGCTGCGCCAGCTGCGACCGGATGCACTGGGTGCCATTGCACGGGCCCGTCCGGTGAATTTTCACGGGTCGCTGCTGGCGCAGCTCCTACAAAAGTGAAGCCCTTGCGCCCATGCGGTGTCCGCACCGAGGTCGTCGTTGTAATAGCGGGCCCTGCCCGCGATGCTTTTTGCGTGGTGTGTGGGAAAAGCATCGCGCCCAAGGGCGCTCCTACACAAACGGCTTGAACTGGTAGGGCACCGAGTACTGCGCGTGGGTGGCGAAGTTTAGCCACACGAACTGCATCGCCGCGTAGTAGCCCACCACGCCCAGCACCAGCAGGGTGCGGGTGCGGACGTTGTTGCCGGCCAGGCGCGGCACGCGTGCGAAGACAAACAGCTGCAGGGGGAATCAGGTACAGGGCCACGCGGTCCACCGCCGTGGAAGCCAGCGACAGCAGCGGTAGGCACAGCAGGGCCAGCAGGGCGATCCAGATCCACAGCTTGCGCTGCTGCAGGTCAGGCTCCAGGCGCTTGCCCCACAGCAGCAGCAGGACGGCCGGGATGGCGTTCAGGTTGTGATCCTGTGGCGCTGTGGAAACCGTGCGGGCACCAGCACCGCCCACGCAGGAAACAGGAACATCAGCCAGAATCCAAACATCAGTTCTGGGCTTCCGCCTGTTCCAGCCACGCCTGGAACATGAGCACCGACCACAGCCGGTAGCCGAACGAACCTTCTCCGCGCAGGTGCGCGCGCCAGGTCGCACGAATCGGCGCGTGGTCAAAGTAGCCCTCACGCTTGAGGCGATCTTCGGCCAGCAGCGCTTCGGCCCATTCGCGCAGCGGGCCACGCAGCCAGTCGTCCAGCGGAATGCCGAAGCCCATCTTCGGTCGCTGCACTAGCGCGCGGGGCACGTGACGGTCCAGCAGCTGGCGCAGGATCCACTTGCCCTTGCCGTCGCGCAGCTTCATGGACATGGGCAGGGACCAGGCGAATTCCATGACATCATGGTCAAGGAACGGTGCGCGGGTTTCCAGCGACACCGCCATTGAAGCGCGGTCCACCTTCACCAGAATGTCGTCCGGCAGATAGGTCAGGCCGTCCAGCGCCATCATTCGCGCTACCGGATCGGACAACTTGGGCCAGCGCTCTCGCTGTTCCAGCAGGTTTGGCGGAATATGCCCGTTGATCACCATGCCTGCTGCATCCGGCCACTCGGTCACCAGCGCCACATACAGGTCATCCACGCTGTTGACCGTGCGCAGGCGCAGGCCCAGCTTGTGTGCCTTGTCGCCGGGTAGGGCAATGCCGGCCTGCCTGGCGAGCCCACCCGCAAGGCGATCGACGGTTTCAGCGGGCAGGGCGGTGAGGCACGTGCCCAGGCCACGACGCAATGCCGCCGGCATCCAGCCGATACCCCGCCAGACTTTCGGCCCCAGGAAATAACGGTTATAGCCGCCAAATAACTCGTCCCCGGCATCACCGGACAGGGCCACGATCACGTGCTGGCGGGCCAGCTGCATCACCAGATGCGTGGGCAGCTGCGAGGAATCCGCGAACGGCTCGTCGTACATTGCCGGCAGCCGTGGAATCAAATCCAGGGTGTCGCTAGCCGACAGCCGCAGCTCGGTATGTTCGGTACCGATATGCGCCGCCACTGCACGCGCATGCACAGCTTCATCGTAGGCGCCTTCCTCGAAACCGATGGTAAAGGTGCGCACCGGGCGCGCGCTGTTGGCCTGCATCAATGCCGTGATCAAGGTGGAGTCGATGCCGCCCGACAGCAGCGTCCCAAGCGGCACGTCGGCCACCATCTGTCCGCGTACCGCGTTGCCCAATACCTGTTCCAGGCCATCTATGGCCGCGGCTTCACTGCCGGCGAATGGGTGCGCCATGCCGCGTTCTGCCACGTCTGCCAGCGACCAGTAGGCGACGGGTGCTGTATCGCGCTGGCCGGCCAAGAGTTTCAGCCACGTGCCCGGCGGCAGTTTGTGGATGCCGGCATAGATCGAATACGGCGCCGGGATGTAGTTGTGCCGCAACAGCAGGGCCAACGCGCCGCGATCTACGGCTGCATTGAAGGCCGGATGCGCGCGCAGTGCTTTCAGTTCGGAGCCGAAGAGGAACGTGTCACCCTGCCAGCCATAGTACAGCGGCTTCTCGCCGACGCGGTCGCGTGCCAGCCACAGCGCACGTTCGTCGCGGTCCCATAGCGCCAGCGCGAACATGCCCACGCTGCGTTTCAGGGTTTCCTCGACGCCCCAGGCTTCAATCGCGGCTAGCAGGGTTTCGGTATCAGAGTGGCCGCGCCACGGCGGAGCAGCGCCCTCGGCCTCTAGCCTTTGGCGCAGGTCCAGGTGGTTGTAGACCTCGCCGTTGTAGGCCAGCACCCAGCGACCGCTGGCCGACAGCATGGGCTGATGGCCGGCGGCGCTGAGATCGACGATGGATAGGCGGCGATGGGCGATGGCGATGCCAGACTCGGCATCCGTCCAAACGCCAGAGTCGTCGGGGCCGCGATGGCTGATCAGATTCGTCATGGCCCGCGCGCGTGGCGCCAGCGCATCGGTTGCACCGCCAGGCTGCCAGAATCCCGTCAGTCCACACATGTTTTCGTCTTTCCGCGCAAAGCAGAGAAGTTCACCAATCGGTAGCCCAAGCCATGCGCCTGTGCAGCGAACGCCGGATCACGCAAGAGGCGATTCTCCACAGCGCTGACGCAGGTAATTGCCGTCTTTTCCATCAGTTCCGCGTCCACATCTGCTGGATGCACCATCATTTCCACTGCCCCATGTGTATACGGAGATAGCAGTATCCGATACGCATCCAGATTGATCTTCTCTACGGGCAGACCTAGATCGAAGACGCTGCAGAACCCATCGTTGACTTTAGTTTCGGAAGGCATGGCCGCAGCGCAGCGGCGCAAGCCGAAATCCATCACCTCTTCCTTGATCTGTCGCACCAACGGCTTGCCACTGGCAACGCCGCGCCATTTCCACGGCATTCTCAAAGGCAAATCGTGTTGAGCAGCAAATGCCGCGACTACCCGGAAGATCGGCAGTACAGCATGTATGTGCTGATGTGAATCAATGTGGGTGGGAGAAAGCCGAAGGTCGCGCATAGCCTGGTACTGTGCTTCGAGTTCCGCACCCACGTCGCGTGGCGAAATTCTACCTGACACGGCGCGAAACATAAGTTTCCGCCGATCAAAAAAGCCACCTCCTGCGGCAGTGATGCTTGATTCAAGCTTGGTCGAGACGGCAGACCCCAGCGTCAGGTTGAAATGCAGCCCTACGCCAAGTCGATCGTGAACCAGCGCCTGCTCAGCTGCGTACGCAGCCGCTGCCTGGGTGCTCATCAAGGTGGTGCTGGTGACCGATCCAGCGCGGTGGCAGGCAAGAATCGCATCGGTCGCGCCGCGTGTTATTCCGAAATCGTCTGCATTGACGATAAGTAGCTTATTGGCCATGGGGACGATCTTCAGAAGTCGCTTGCGGCCAGCGTGACCCGGCGGCAATCCAAGTTTGCCCCGGCTGGGTCGGTGAGGAAGAATGATACGCGCTTGCCCACCGGAAGCCGCAAGCGATTGCTTACCAGCGGTTCCGAGGGAGGCAGCAGGGCCAGCGTGCCACGTCCGGCCGACAGTGCAGTACGCTTGGCGCTGGCGTGGTCGACGAGCAGCTTCAATCCATGACGCCAAGGGGTGCTTGCCTGCCACGCGAGCGGCTTCGCGTCCTGGTCCAACAGAAGCCCGGTTTGATACCGTTTGTCCGGTCGCCGATAAAAGCGCCACTCGATGTATTCCGGAGTACGGTCGATTTCCGGCAGGTCATCAACCCCCAGTTCTTGCTCAGCCTCACCCCAAGCGGCCAAGATCGTTTCCGGATTTTCCTCCCAGCGCCCCCTTGCAAACGGCGTCGGAATCAAAATGCACGGTTCCAGCGCTGGCCGAAAGTGCATGTCGTGGCGCTGCCAACCGCGCAGTGCGGCAGCGTTCGGGTGCCCCATTAGCCATGTCCCATTCCGACTGGCGGCTTCCTTCGTCATATCGATGATGCGGGAGAACAGCCGCTGGTTTCTGTAGTCTGGGTGGGTGAGTACATCGACAACGAAGTGTGCGTGCTGCCTGGCCCCGCCCGGCATCCGAAACCGAATGGGTATGAGGGCTGCTTGGCCCACCAACCTGCCGTCGTCGCGGATGACAGCGGCGACCGCAGGACCATGCGGATTCTGCATGAAAAGCCACTGCCGATACGCCCGGCTTCGATAGGCATCCCCATCTGGATAATGGATCACGCCACAATCCAGCATTTCGTCAAGCAATGAATTGTCCAGAGGCTGCAGGGTCGCGCTCAGTAAGCCTGGTTCATGCAAGGCTTGCGCACTCATGCAATGTGCAGCCCGCCGTTGACCGGAATATCCGCACCAGTGATGTACGCCCCACCTGGCGAGGCAAGAAACGCCACCACAGCGGCAATCTCCTCGGGGGCAGCGAATCGACCAAGCGGCACTTGGGCACGTATCGCATCGCGTACATCGTCACGTAGCGCGGCAATCATGTTCGTGTCCGTGTATCCCGGGGAAACGGTCACGGCGCGAACGCCGTACCCGGCACCCTCCCGCGCCAGGGACATGGTGAAGCCATGCATCCCAGCTTTAGCCGCGGCGTAGTTGCACTGTCCTGCCTGCCCACGCACCCCATTCACCGACCCGATATTGACCACCAGCCCGCCGTTGGCTTCACACATGGAAGCAAATATCGGCTGGGTAGTGGCAAACAGTGCCAACAGGTTTGTCCGGATTACATGTTCCCATTGTGCCAGGCGCATGCGGCGGAACATGGCGTCGGCGGTTACTCCGGCGCAGTTGACCAGCAGCACGGGCTGGAAATCGGCGGCTAAGCGCTGGGTCAACTCAAGTGTTGCATCGCTATCCAGCAGGTCAACCTGCAACAAGCTGGCCCCACTGCCACATGCACGGGTCCATTCGCGCCGACGCGCCTCATCCGCTGCGTGATACAAGCCCACGACATCATGATCAGCGCTTAAAAGCCTGGATATTGCGCTGCCAATTCCGCCGGTAGCCCCGGTCACCACCGCCACTGGTCTTGCCATCGTCTCAGCCCCTTGCCGCATCGCGCAACAATTGCGCGTAGCCGTCCATTTGAGAGGCCAACGAATACGAGTCGCGTACCTTGACGCGACCACGTTCGCCCATCTTGCGTGCAGCTTCAGGATTGTCCCTCACGCAACGCAACGCCTTAAGCCACTGCAGATCATCCTCTGCCATTAAACCGGCGTCATCAGCCAGAACTTCGCGGTTGGCGCCTACCGGAGAGCCGATGGCAGGCACACCGCAGGCCATGTACTGGATCAATTTGAACGCACACTTTCCACGCGTCCAGGGCTCGTCCTCCAGCGGCATGACGCCCACGTCGAACTGCCGGATATGCGAAACTTCTGATGCCTCGCTCCATGCAACATTCACCACGTCGACGCCCTCGATCGGCGGTGCAACTCCGCCCACAACCGTCAGGCGCACACTGCCCTCCATCGCGAGCATCTGCAACGGCCGCGTCACGACCTTCAGACACCGAATTGAAGACGGTGAGCCGATCCAGCCTACATTGAACACACCGTCAGCACGATTCCCATCAACTTTCAAATAACATTCATGATCCACCACTGTGGGGACAATCCGCACATCATCACAGTATTGTGATGCATAGGAGGCAAGGGTTGCATTGCCCGCCGCCACTATCTTCGCACCGGCAATGAACTGCCCAAACTTTGCCCCTAGAACCCGTCCTGCCAATCCGCCGCGCTTGGCATACTTCAAATAGTAGGCATCGTCGAAGTCGTATACGTACGGCAGGCGCAGTAACTGTCTGTCCAACCACCCAGGGAGCAGTGGATTCAGTTCCCCCTGAACCCAGGCAACGTCATAGTGGTTCTGCCTGGCCAGATGCCCTACTCGGCGCCAGTACCCGCACATCACGGCTGACAGACTTATCTGCCCCATGCTGAATCGGCGCGCCAGGTAGGCATCGCCCAGAAACGGTGCCATGTCTACACAGATATCGCGCTGCGCCAGACCGGGAAGATAGTAGCTGATCCGGTGGCGTGTACTGGCCGCTAGCGGCCCGTACAGGGGCAACGCGAGTACGCGCAGTGCTCCGCGGATTGCACCAGATTGCGAGGACATCATCTGCTCCACAGCACGTTTCCATACGGTACGTATGAAGAGGCGTGGCTTCCCAAGGTGAAATACACGAAAAAGATCGCCAGGAAATAGACCACACAGAGCCCGGTTGCGCTTTCCCAACGCCGTCCATGGGCGGCAACGAACGCCGGGAATATCCACATCTGAACAAAAGAGACATAGAGCGCGAGGCGGCTTGTGCCTGTCGATGACACCAGAATCATAGGCACCAGCGCAATCGCGACCAGGGAAGCACGCATTATCAACGGCGTGTACCAACCATGCGCAGCGATCTGGCGTCGGAACACAAGAAACAAAATAGCCGGCAAGGCTGACAGGGCCACATGATAGATCGCACCGCCGGACTCCACATTTTCTTCCACATAGCGCTCTACATAGACATCTGTCGCACCGGATTGATCAAGTATGCGGACAGCCACGAATAACGAAATCAAGCCAATCGTAATGCGCAACCATGGGTAGCGACTTCCATCCCAAAGTACAAACAACAGCATGAAGAGTGCGCTGTTGTGCACGGTAGCAGCAAGCATGATCACGAATAACTTGCGCAGCAAACTTGTCCTGTCCCACTGTGCCAGCAAGATATAAACGATCCCTAGCGCCGCAGCCTGGCGCACGCCACTCATCGAAATAATGAAAACCAGGAATGGCAGGACAGCGGTCGTGGCCAGCCAGGGATTGGCGGTGCGTGTTGCGTATTTAAAAATGCCGGCCAAGAACAGCGCGGCACAGATAGCGTTGACCCCGTACAGGCCCCACCCCAATGCCTCGGAAACCTTGTTGATCAGGAAGAAGCCCGGCTCGCGGTCACCTGCAATATCGCTCCATGCCCTCGCGACGGCGTCTTGGTAGATGTATCCATAGCCCGTCCAGTCCGGCCCAACCTCATGACGCAGCCCGGTGAAAACCCAAAGTAAAACGAAGAAAGCAAGCAGCGCGACATTGCGGTCGCGCCGGCGCGGGGGCTGGAAAGACATCGCCACCGGGATTAACAGAATAAGCAGATAAATCCACATCAGCTCGCACAATCCAGCGATCGATAGACCTGGGCGTATCTATCGACGCCGTCTTGCAAGGAAAAATGCCGGTGCGCCGATGCGACGCAACGTTCGCTGGTGCTGGGATCTGCCGCCAGGTCGAGTAGACGCGACACACCATCGCGCAACGAAGACGGTTTGAGATCAGACAGCGCCACGCCAACCCTATCGACTTCCAGGATCTGCGCCATATCGCCTACGCCTTGGTTGGATAGGCAGGGAATGCCACAACCTAGGAACTCAGCGAGCTTGGTCGGTGCACACGCCGCCCGCGAGTAGGAAGGTTTATAGAAGAATACACCAGCATGCATGCGCGCTATCTGTGCCGGCACTTCGGAATGGGTGGCTGAGCGCAGTTCAACGGCACCGTGCGACACGTTGCCGGCCTTCAGGCACGCACGAACATAGTCGTGGTCGTTGCGATTGATGATAAGCAAACGAGCTTCGGGGTTGAGCTGCTGCAACTGTGCGAAGCTGGCCACCACTGCATCGAATAGGTACCAGGTGCCAGCCGAGCCAACATAGCCGAGGACGAAGCTCCCGGACGGCTTTTCATGGGGAGCGAACTTCGCGAGATCCGCGCAGGTCGGGATCACCGTGAAGGGCGGCATCCTCCCTGCCAGGTAATCGAATGACTGCATCTCGTGCACGGCGGAATGGGTCAACGACACCACATGGTCAGCGCGTAAAAGAAAACGGCGTTCAAACCACTTCGCTAGCCGGTACATGCGTCCTTCACGTGGCCATAATCCACCGTCGACGCGTTCATCTGCCCAGAATCCGCGCATGTCGAAGACCAAGTTGACGCCGGTCAGCCGCTTGATTGCCAGCGCCATCACCGCCGGCACATAGCTGCGCGCGTGGACAATACCGACGCGATGACGCAACACCACCCACAACCCAGTCGCGATACCGACCGCGATATCCCAACCGGTGGCAAGCGCAGTAGGCCACTTGTGGTAGCGACGCGGATGCCAGTGGATTCCGGCGCGGGCGATGCGTGCCGCGACTTCATCGCGCTGAGCCTGCTGCGCCCAGTCCTCCAGCTTCTCGAAGCTCAACAGGTGGATCGGGCGATCGTGCGCAAGCCGTTCCACGTAGGCCAATACCTGCGACTGGCCCAGTGGCTCCAGCATGCCGTCATAGCCAATAAAGAGCACACCCTTTCTCATATGTCTTCCCGAGCACGCCAGCTTGACGCCAACAGATAAGGACAGAACTCCAAGTCAATCGCGGTGCCGCGCGGCTTACAACGTAAATAGGTATTGACCTCGTGTTGATCATGCGGCACAGGACGGCCCGTAGGCGTGAGAAAAAGCCTCGGGTTCATGGCAGTCCCAATGCCTCAAGATAGGCAAGGGCCGCGCGCTCCGGCAAGAAATCCGCGGCGCGGACTTTCAGTGCCTCGGCATCCCATGGTTCGGCCAAAGCTTCCTGCATGGCCCGAGCCAGCGCTGCCGCGTCACCGACTGGTGTCAGTCGGCCACAACGTCCACCGTCCAGAATCTCCGCCGGCCCGGAAGGGCAATTCGTTGAAACCACAGGCAGGCCGCAAGCAAGGGCTTCAACGATGACATTTCCGAAGCCCTCGTAATCCGATGACAACACGAAAAGATCGGCGGTTAGGTAGAACGGCGTTGGGTCCGGATGGAAGCCCGCAAACACGACGCGGTCAGCAATGCCCAATATTTCCGCATGGCGGCGCAGGCTGGGCTCTCGTTCGCCCTGCCCCACAATCATGAGACAGGTTGAGGGGTTCTGCAGCAACCGAAAAGACTCCAGCAGCAGGGCGTGGTTCTTATCGTCTTTTAGGTTACCAACAGTCAGGATTCTTTTGCCGCGCGGTAGCGGCCAAACCGACTCGGCACCGGAAAGCGCAGCCTGCGTGGGCGCCGGTCGCTTCGGGATGGGGTTGTGGAGTTGGGCCACGCTGTCAGGCTGTAATCCCGCCAGCGCTGCCACATCATCGGCGACACCCCGCGACACGCCGGCCCGCGCATCAGCCAGTCGACAACCTATCGCCAGTGAAGTACGCAGGACTGCATGATGCAACCGCCCCCACGCACCGTAATGCCCGGACAAGATGCCGTGCTCAACCACCAAGACCCGGCAACGCTGACGCGAAAGTTTCACAGCCACGGGCGCGATGGAGGTCAGTGGCCACATCATTGCGACGAGCGCATCAGGGCTGCGGCCGCGAACGTAGCGCATCAATGGCAAGACGGCGCCACGCGTGCGCGATGCATCAAGACTCACGACGCTGTGCCTCGCCTCGGCTTCGGCAAGGAACTCTCCCTTCGCCCGAAGCAGAACAAATTCTACTCTGTGGCCCAATGCGGCAAGCGCATCGGCCAGGTCGATTGAGACACGCTCAGCTCCACCGCCGCGGAGATCGGACAAAAGAATCGCTATGGTGCGCCGCATCGCCATCATGAACGCCACGCTACCCGGTTGCTACCGTCGAGTTGCTGCACTTTGAAGCCTTTGCCGCGCAGAAGGTCATCAACCGTGTCGCCGCCTTCCCGCCTATGGCCCCAGCTCTCGTATACCAAGCTTGACAGCCGCCCCAAAAGCGAATCAGCGCCCTTGAGCGCCGACAACTCGGCACCTTCAACGTCCATCTTCATCATTCGGACCGCAGGTAGGCCTTCCGTTATCGCATCCAGGGTCATGGTCTTGACGGCCACTTTGTCGCCCAGTCCATACTGCGCGGAATCAGTAGCAATAGTGGCTTGTCCAAACTTCTCCGCCTGCACGGTGGCAAACACTGTCTTTCCGCCCGTTTCGCTCAGCGCATTGCGTACCACCCGAACATTGATCAGGCGGTTCAACCGGATATGCTCTTCAAGGCGGTCTGCGGTGTCTGGCATCATTTCGATGCCGATGACCGAGCCAGTTGGTCCGACCAGGCCTGCGGCCAGTACCGTGTAGACACCAATGTTTGCACCAGCGTCAATGAAAACGTCACCCGGCCTGAGTGTTCGCCTCAGCAGATCTGCTATGCACTGCTCACGCCATGGAAGCACGTGCCAAAGGTCGTCACAGCACTTTCGGACCATGAACCGCCCCACGCCGCGGACATCCACGCAACAGTCCTCCAGAAGGCGGGGGTCTTGCCATCGTTGAAGGTTCTGCGCCGAGACGGTCAGAGAGTGGATTGCAGAGCGCAACAGCACCCACTGATCCGTAAACTCCACGCCCCGCACCTGCAAAAGGATGACCATCCATCGGGAGACTCGCTGGCAATAGTGAAGAAGAGCGCGCAAGACCCGCCGCACCGGCAAAGGAATCAACACCTTCAATGTTGCACGAAATCCAGCTTCAACCACGTTCCTGGCGCCCCGTGAAAATTGAATCAAACGTCCGCTTCATGCCCATCGTGTGCCGTGCGTCCCACCGCAAGATCACCTGCCAGATCACCAGATACGCATCCAGGCTTACGGCAGTCCGCCTTGCCTTGGCTTCGGCCAGCTGCCTCGCCACCCGCATCAGAACGAACTCAACCTTCTGGCCCAATGCGGCAAGTGCGCCAGCCAGACCAATGGAGACACGCTCGGACCCACCGCCGCGGGGATTCGGAAGGAGGGTTGGAGTCAGCATGCCTCTGCACAACTTTTGAGATTCAATAACAACATGCCAAGTTATCCCGGTAATTCCGTCTTCACATGCGTGCATCAGTAAGCTGCGATTTCACGCGACAGTAGTGCCTTCCCCCACTCCAACGCTCGACCGGCTGAAGACCGACAACTGAGTCATTCCTTTAACGCATGGTGCGACTAGATAGCGAATGACGCTTGATGCTGCGCAGGCGCGCGACGAGAACCGGCGCTAACCCGGTAAAACTGACTGCAAAGTAGACGCGCTCAAGGATGGGAGCAGTAGATGGATATTTCAGGCAAATCCGAAGCGCCATGACAAGCCGACTTACGAAGCCAAGAGGCTTTGAAATCGGCAATACGAACAAAGGGAATGTCCTGATCGTTTTCAGATGCTTGCGCTCAAGAATCTGCTTTGTCCTTGAATCAAGGTTTGGAAAGCTCGCCACATCCTGCAGCAGATTCAGCGCGCATATCGTTCTGCTGCGCATATGGCGGTTCCATTTTGAAGGATTACTTGCAGTAAAGCCCCGCCCACTACTATCGTGCCCAACCCTCTGCAATATCAAATAGCTGTCAATGGGGACGACGGGGCCTTCCAGGAAGCACCGCTGAACCAGAACACCGTCTTCGATCACACTACCGCCGATAAGCGGCGGAAACTTAATGAATACGTTTCTTGAATATGCGCATGTGGGAGAAATAAACGGTAGCCCTCTATGACGCAGGTACCATCTCATATCAAGGACCTCACTACAGCCCGGCCGGAAGCCAGCTCTTCTGGTCTCGCTCTTCGTTATCGGATCAATTTCGATGGCGAGCCCATGAAGCACGGAAGCTGTTCGTCCGGAGGTTATCCATGCATTCACTGTTTCTGATACACGACGCGGCAGCGAAATGTCGTCGCCCGCCGCAACAATGACTAGCTCACCGTCGGCTTTCTCCGACACCGCTTGGACATGAGCAGAAGTTCCAAGATTTATCTCGCTCTTTCGAAGAATTATCTCATGGGGGCCGTCATACTCCCACGCAAACGTTTCCATTATCGAGTATGTAGAATCCGTTGAGCCGTCATCCGATAGAATTATCTGCAGTGGCTGGTAATCCTGGCTTAGTGCACCAACTACCGCATCAGCGACAAACTGCTCCTGGTTGTAAGCGAACAGTGCAAATGTCACCAGCGGTTTTTCGGTGTCATTCATTTCCACACCTTCAATCCTTCAACCAACTTGTTGCCGCCCGCGATCACGCGGCCCAATCGCCCTTCCGGCCCAATCATGCTGCCCAGCCGGGTCAAGCCGTGAATTCCGAAGACCACCGTTGCTGCGAGTCCAACGGCAACACCCACCCATTCCCGCCAGTGCGCCAGCAGGCAGACTGCAAGCGCGGTGAACACCAGCAGCAACGCCAACCGCGCTACCCCGCCCGTCCACACAAACCGCGTTCTGCGCCGCGCAAGCCAGTACACCAGCGGCAGATAGCAAACGTACATGCCCACAAAGGCCAAGCCGGTCGCCTGCACACCCAGCAATGGCAAGCCCAGCCACACCAGCAGCACGAAGACGGCGATGGCCAGCGTCTCACTGAACATGAAAGCCTTGCCCGCGCCTGACGCCAACAAGATGAAGCCCAGCGGCCAGCTGGCGATCTTCAAGACATCTCCCAACAACTGCCAGCGCAGGATGCTGGCAGCCTCGGCGAATTCAGCCGTGTACAGCAGCCGGATCACCCACGGCGCCAGGGCCAGCATGGCCACCAGCACCGGGCCGGCCAGCAGCAGCGCCACTTCGGTCTGCTCATTGACCAGCCGATTGGTCGCCGCATGGTCGTGGATGGAGGCGGTGAGGCGCGGGTAGTAGTCTGTGCCCATGGCCCCCAGCACGAAGCCGAGGTAGGTCATGGAAATGGCCCACGCCGCCTGGAAGTGGCCCAACGCCTCCAGCCCCAGCTCACGCTGCACGAGGGTGCGCACCAGCAGGTACCCCAGGGACCCCATCACCCCGGCGACCATGAACGCCGAGCCCAGCCGCACCATCACCCGCCACTGCCCGAACAGCTGCGGCAGCGGCGTGCGCGCCAGCGGCACCTTTGGCAAGCGCGCGACATACCAGTGCCCGCACAGGAAACTTGCCAGCGGCACCGCCACCACGAACACAATCAAACCCTGCGTGCCCCACAGCCACAGCGCACCCAGGCCCAGCACCGTGGACAGCACCGCTGACACCACACTGAGCCGGGCAATATCGCCAATGCGGCGCATGCCGGTGAGCAAGGCAGCCTGCGAACCGGCCGCAACGGTCAGGCCCACGCCCACCGCCAGCCAGCCGACCTCGTCGGCTAGCCCGGCATCGCCCAGCACATGCACCGCAACGGAGTCGCGCAGCAGCCAGAACACCACCGCACCCACCAGCGCCAACACCAGCGTGCCCCAGAACAGCGCACGCCGCGCCGCCGCCACGGCCGGCGCATCGTCCTGGCCCACGGCTTCCGCGATCTGCCGCGTGCCCACCGTGCCAAACCCCAGGGCCGAGGCCGTGGCAGCCGTGGCGATGAGGTTCTGGAACAACCCCACCAGGCCCACGCCTGCCGGCCCCAGCACCACCGCCACCACCTTGATGCGCAGCAGGCTGATCAGGACATTGATCACCGACGCGCCGCCGATGATGGACGACGAACGCAGGATCTGGTGGTAGGAGGTGCGCTCGGTCACGCTAACGCCGTAATTCCCGCAATGACTCTCTCAGCTTGTTCGATTGACAGCTGCGGACCCATCGGCAAACTCAACACTTCGTCCGCCATCCGCGACGCCAGCGGAAATGCATCGTCCGCGAAGTTCATACCCGCATAGGCCTGCTGCCGGTGCGGCGGGATGGGGTAATGGATCAGGCTGCCGATGCCGGCGCCGGTCAGCCGCTGTTGCAGAGCATCGCGCTGGGGATCACGAACCACGAACAGGTGCCAAGCTGGGTCAGCCCAGTCCGGCACCTGCGGCAGGACCAGGCGGGTCCCCTGCAAGCCATCCAGATACTGCTTGGCAATGCGCGCGCGGCGTGCGTTCCATGCATCCAGGTGCTGCAGCTTGACCCGCAGCACGGCGGCCTGGATCGGGTCCAGGCGGCTGTTGTAACCCTGCACCTCGTTGACATACTTCACCCGCGAACCGTAGTTGCGCAGCACGCGGATGCGGTCGGCCAGTTCCGCATCATCGGTGGTGATGGCACCGCCATCGCCCAGGGCGCCCAGGTTCTTGCCGGGATAGAAGCTCCACGCCACCACATCGCCATGCGCACCAACGCGCCTGCCCTTGTAGCGTGCACCATGTGCCTGCGCCGCATCTTCCAGCACGCGCAGGCCATGCTTGCGGGCAATGGCGAGGATCGGATCCATATCGGCGGGCTGGCCGTACAGATGCACGGGCAGGATCACCTTGGTGCGCGGGGTGATGGCGGCCTCGATCAGGGACGGATCGATGTTGTAGGTGCCTTCCACCGGCTCCACCGGCAACGGCGTCGCGCCGCACTGGCTGACGGCCAGCCAGGTGGCGATGTAGGTATTCGAGGGAACGATGACTTCATCACCGGGACCAACCTCCATGGCCCGCATCGCCAGGTGCAGGGCGTCCAGGCCATTGGCGAGGCTGACGCAGTGCGCGGCTTTGCAGTAGCTGGCGAATTCCGACTCGAAGGCCTCGACTTCGGGGCCGAGAATGTACCAGCCCGAAGAAACCACGCGATCAACTGCAGCGTCGATCTCGCCACGCAACTCGACCTGCGGCGCTTTCAGATCTAGGAAGGGGATCACGTTGCCGCACCCGCAAGCGCCAGGAACTCATCGTAATCGCGGATGTAGTCGGCAGCGTCGTAGTAGTGGGATGCGAAAACCAGCAGCACGGCATCTGGAGAATAGTCGTGCTGGCCACCCCAATTCATCGGTGGCATGTAGAAGCCCATGTCTGGGCGATCCAGTATGAACTCTTCGCGGCGTAGTCCGCTGTCGCCCATCACGGTTATACGGCCGCGCACACAAATCAGAAATTGATGACAATCGCGGTGGGCATGCTCTCCGCGCATTTCTACCAAAGGTACTTGATAGACCAAGAAGTACCGCTTTGGTTCAAAGGGTATATGACGGCCGAATTCACCGACCGAAAGATTTCCGCGTGGATCGCAGATATTCGGCAGATCAATCAGCCGGCAAGTATCCAATGAAAACCCTTCCTTTATCCACATCATTCAGGTTTCCGAAACTGTTACGCCGGAAGCAAGGAAATTGGAATAGGTCAGACGCGCAACCTGAATTTCTTCAAGGCTGATGTTGTATAAATAATCTTGCTCCGTCTCATCGACACGGCGCGCACCAAAGCGTTCATGGAACTTCAACACGCGCTCGTTTCCTTTTCGGACATCAAAGTGACAAGCCGTGAATCCAAGATGATCGACCGCATAGGCATACACCATCAGGGCGGACTCCATAGCAGCCTGCCGTGGTCGCCCATCCTTGAGCGTCCATGAACCCCAACAAAAACTCGCGCATTGGGCGTCATACAAACGCACAGTTCCGATCGCTTCATCGTTGAATTCGATGATGAAATACGCCTGCCCTTCACTGATTGCATAGCGTTCAAGCCACGCACGCTGGGCATCAAGATCGTTATCGGTCGCGCTGAGATAGCGCGATTTCACTTCATCCGTTCGCAACGAAAGAATGAACTCGGCATCGCCAACTGCGGCATTGCGGAATACAAGCGTTTCGCCACGAACCAAAGCTGCTGTGCGAATCGAAGGATTCTCACCCATGCGCATCATCCTGTCCCGCGTATTGGTCCCGATACCACTGCACGAAGTTGGCCATCCCTTCCGCCAACGACACCGCCGGCCGAGACACCACGTTCACAATCAACGCCAAAGCATCCGCCACATCAATGTAGCGCAGCAGCCCCACCGGCTGCTCGTTACTGATGTTGTAAATGCGGTAGGGCGCCACGCCGCCGGTGCCCGGATCAGGCGCATGGTCGCCCCAGCGAGCGTTCTTGCCGGCCACGTTGTCCAGCGTGCAAGTCGAACCTTCAGTGATGTCATCGACGGATGTAAGCGGCCACATGCCTAATAGCGTGGTCTGCTGGGGCGTCTCTCGCAGGTCGGCTGCAAACGGTGTCACGATTCGCACGCCATCGACTCAGCCGCCGCGCTTTATTACACGAACCACGGCAGCCTTGTGGTGCCCGTCAAAGCGCACGGGACCAGCAAACCTGACCTCGGCACCAAGCTCACCGAGCCACCGTGCGACGGTCGCAATCCGTTGCGGGTTGTCGTAGGCCGGTGAGAACATATCGAACGTATCCAGTATGCACCATTCGAGCAACTTGTCTCGGCTGAGTCCGGCAGGCAATGTTCCGTCGATATCGCAGATCGGCAGGAATCGTGTCAACACGCCGAGCCCGACGGACTTCAAAACCCTGTATGCGGCGATCAGCGACGGCATTGCCTTGGTCAACATCCACAGTAGCCGCTCTGACGGCATCCGCTTGAGGATCGGCCTGAAGATGTACTTGGCATTGATCTTGGTCCACCAGCCGTTGATCGGGTAGAAGTCGACGACCAGCTCGCCACCGGGGCGGACCTTGTCCAGCAGGCACTTCAGCGACTCGCGGAAGTCCGGGGTGTGCTGCAGGACGCCCAGGCAGAAAACCTTGTCGAAATTGCCATTCCGATAGGGGAGTTCATAGATGCTGGCCTGCGCGAGCGCCAGCCTGCCCTGCTCGACGTAGTTGCGGTTGTTTGCGTAGTTCGCCTGCACTGCCTCCGAGTAGTCGACGCTGGCAAGTTGTGCGTCGGAAGCCGAAAGGAATACCCTGGTGAATCTGCCGGCCCCCGAACCAACTTCCAATACTTCCTGGCCTTTCAGGCTGTGCGGGCTCCAACCCGTTTCCGTCCACAGCCGGGTGCCGGATTGCTTCAACATTCCGTCATCGATCTGGGTCTGTGCGAACTTGTTCCACTGGAACGAGAAACTATCGGTATAGCCTGCGGAGTCCACGAATCTCGGGATGCCCGCAACGATTGGAAACACAACATTGTTCGCGTTGACGTACCCAGCGGCCGTCAAGTGCAGTGCGCCCCCCGTACTGGGGCAAACATAGCCGGGAAATTCAGTGTGCATGCGCATTGCCACTCTTCTCAATCACGAAGGGTTCGGCACGCTGGGTGGAGGAAAGCTTGCTGGAGTACTTCCCGTGGCCAACGTTCGCGGACCTACTCGTGTGATGTGGATAGTGCTTCTCGAAGAACATTCTAGCCCCCGCCAATATCGATGCGTTTCCAACGCACTGCCACTTGACATGGTCGACTTCACAAAGCTCCGCTTCCCCGTGACAACCCAGGTGCACGCATTGCTTGCGCATAAACGCTTTCATGCGGCCACTCCCCGATGATACCCAACGTACCATTCAACGAACGCCGCAACTCCCTCTTCGACAGATACCACCGGCTGATAACCCACGCTAGCAATCAACTCCGATACATCCGCCTCGGTATCCGGCACATCTCCCGCCTGCAGCGGCAGCATCTCCATCGTCGCCTTCCGCCCGAGGCACTGCTCCAGCACCTCGATGTAGCGCAGCAGCTCAACCGGCTGTTCGTTGCCAATGTTGTAGATGCGGTACGGCGCCACCCCGCTGGTGCCAGGATCAGGCGCATGGCCGTCCCAGTCCACCGCCTTGCCCGGCACCTGGTCCAGCGTGCGGATTACGCCTTCCACGATGTCATCCACATAGGTAAAGCTGCGCTTGTGCTTGCCATGGTTGAACACCTTGATCGGCTCGCCGGCCAGGATCGCCTTGGTGAACAGGAACAGCGCCATGTCTGGCCGGCCCCAGGGGCCATAGACCGTGAAGAAACGCAGGCCAGTGATGGGAATGCCGTACAGGTGCGCGTAGCTGTGCGCCATCATCTCGTTGGCTTTCTTGCTGGCCGCGTACAGAGTCAGCGGGTGCTCGGTGGGCTGGTGCTCGCAGAACGGCATCGCCAGGTTGGCGCCATACACCGAGCTGGTGGACGCGAACACCAGATGCTCCACGCCGTGGTGGCGGCAGCCCTCCAGCACGTGCAGGAAGCCGGTTACGTTGCTGCTGATATACACGTGCGGATTCTCGGCCGCGTAGCGCACGCCCGCCTGCGCGGCCAGGTTCACCACCCGCTGCGGCCTGTACGTGGCGAACACCTGCCCCACCGTGTCGCGGTCGGCCAGGTCGGCGTGGATATGCGCATAGTTGGGATGGTCGGCGAACCGCGCCAGCCTGGCCTTCTTCAAGTTGACGTCGTAGTAGTCCGACATATTGTCGATGCCGACCACCTGGTCACCCCGTGCCAGCAGGCGCAGGACAAGGTGGGAGCCGATGAAGCCGGCGGTGCCGGTGACGAGGACTTTCATGGGGGTTATGTTCTCAGTTCGCTTGATGGTGACGCTGCGCGTGCCGGTCAGAGTCGCCGGTCCGCCGCATCCCGCGGAAGCACGTACTTGAGATGGTAGAGCACGCTCTCCGCCTTGCCGAGCGCGCGCATGTCGTGTGCTCCCAGCGCGCGTGACTGGCCGTAACCGTCGGAGACGATAACCGCCTCATGGCCAAGCTCGGACAGGTACTCGCCGCTGGCGAGTCCGACGTAGCACGTCCCGAACACCGTGACGTTCATTGTCCGCCTCTGTCACAGGAACCCCCGACTCCGGCTGGGACGAGGCACTGCTGCCCGAAGGTGACGTCCATTGATGGGAACGCATATCGCCACCTGCTGGAAGCGCCGCCAGTAGCACGGGGGCAACTCATTCGGTCCACGATCACGGGCGCTGCCGCAACTTTCTGAACGCATGTTTCACGCCATTTACGACGATCTTGGGAATTCCGCGCCACGACTCCGTGTTGACATAGATAGTGTTGTGAGGCGCGACGGGCAGGATGTCGCTGCGCCCGCGGCTGTAGTAATAGATGCTCAGCGACTTGCGCGACTCGCCTTGGTCAACATTCACCGGCACTGGATGCCCATGGAATGACACTTCATTGGTCTCGAAGATCACGCAGCGATTGAAAACCGGTGAAATGTTCTCCAGGCGCTTCTTTTCACCCATGTCCCACAGCTCAAGATAGCCTCCGTTCGCTTCATTCCATCGCTTGTTGAAATAAACAATCATGTTCAGACGACGATCCAGACCTAGGTCATCGTGATGCTTATTGAAATCGACATGGACATTGAGAAATCCACCGGCAGTCGTCTGATGGTAACCCGCGCCAAGCAATGTAGGATCCTTGAGAATCTGCGGGACGCCTGTAATCGACTCAAGGAAACTGAGGAACTCCGGCGAATTGACCTCCAGGACGAATTTCGCGGCAACCCCCTTATCCACCACAGGACAAGTCCACTTGTTCTGTGTATGCAATCCGCGCGCATCCACCCAGTCTCGATTTACTGATGGAAATTCAGAAAAAATCGATTGTGCCGCATCCTCGCGGAGGAAGTTGTCGATGACGATGTACTTGAACGGCTCACGATCGAATTCGCGACGAAGCCGCTCCTGCTGCTGAAGAAGCAGATCCATGTTAACAACAGTCGCTTCGTACATATCCGTTCCAGTATCGAAAGTAAGGTGCGCGATGGGCGGGCGAAACTAGTGTGGTCAGAGTCGGCCGTCCACCGCATCGCGCGGCAGCACGTACTTGACATCGTAGAGCACGCTTCCCGCCTTGCCGAACGCGCGGATGCCGTCGGCGCCCAGCGCGTGAAATTCGTCATGGCCGACGGCGACGATGACCGCGTCATAGCGGGCCGGTTCCGGCGCGTCGATGAGGTCCAGCGCATATTCATGGCGCGCTTCCTCCGCATCCACCCAGGGGTCATGTATATCCACCCGTGCGTTATAGCCCTGCAGGGCATGGATGATGTCCACTACCCGGGTGTTGCGCAGGTCCGGGCAGTTTTCCTTGAACGCCAGGCCCAGCACCAGGATGCGTGCACCCACGGGGTTGATGCCCTTGCGCACCATCAGCTTGATCACCTGCTCCGCAACGTGTGCGCCCATGCCGTCGTTGGTGCGGCGGCCGGCGAGGATCACGTCGGGATGGTGGCCGACTTCCTGTGCCTTGTGGGTCAGGTAGTACGGATCGACGCTGATGCAGTGGCCGCCGACCAGCCCCGGGCGGAACGGCAGGAAGTTCCACTTGGTGCCGGCGGCTTCCAGCACTTCGAGGGTGTCTATGCCGAGCTTGTTGAACAGGATGGCGAGGTCGTTGACCAGGGCGATGTTGAGGTCGCGCTGGGTGTTTTCGATGACCTTGGCGGCCTCGGCCACCTTGATGCAGCTGGCCTTGTGGGTGCCGGCGGTGATGATGCTCGCGTACAAGCCGTCGACGAAGTCGGCGGCCTTGGGCGTGGAGCCCGAGGTGACCTTGAGGATGTTGGTGACCCGGTGCTGCTTGTCGCCCGGATTGATCCGCTCGGGGCTGTAGCCGGCGAAGAAATCTTTGTTGAACGTAAGGCCGGAGATCTTCTCGAGGATCGGGATGCAGACTTCCTCGGTGCAGCCCGGATACACGGTGGACTCGTAGACCACGGTGTCGCCGCGCTTGAGCGCCTTGCCCACCGACTCGCTCGCCGTGATCAGCGGGGTCAGGTCCGGGCGCTTGGCCGCGTCGATCGGCGTGGGCACGGTGACGATGAATACGTTGCAGTGGCGGATGTCGTCGAGCTGGTCGGTGAACTTCAGGCGCGTGGCGGAGCGCAGCAGCTCCGGCTCCACTTCCAGGGTGCTGTCGTGGCCGCTGCGCAGTTCCTGGATGCGACCTGCATGGATGTCGAAACCCACCGTGTCGTACTGCTTGCCGAATTCAACCGCCAGCGGCAGGCCCACGTAGCCCAGCCCGACGATCCCTATGCGCGCCCGGTCCAGGGCGAGGCCTGCTTCAATACTCAAGGGAGTTCCGTAGTGGTAACGGCATGGTGCTCGCCAGGGAGCCGCGCATTATAGGGCCTCCCGTCTGCCCGCCCCTTCTGTTGCGGCCTGCCCTGTGCGCGCTGGGCGATGGCGATGCCGGCCAGCAGGGCGGCCACGCTCATCAGCGCCGGGGCGCGCAAGGGATAGTCGACCAGCGAATGCAGCAGCACCAGCACGCAGCCCAGCCAGGCCGCCACCGCTACCCCGCGATCTCCTGCCCTGCCAGCGCGCAACGGATAGGAGGCCGCAAGCAAGGCCAACACTGCAAGGGCTGACAGCACGCCCAGCACCCCGCTCTCCAGCCACCACTGTGCATATTCGTTGTGCGCGTGGTTGAAGTACTCCGACTGCACCAGTGGTGCCGGCGCGGACTGATCGAACCAGGGCACGAAGCTACCCACGCCGGCGCCCCACGGCGCATGCGCCGCGCCCATGGCGACGGTGACCTTGGCGACCGTAGCGCGTACTTCCTCGACCAGGTCGAAACGCAGCCAGCCGATGGCGGCCACCACCACGCTCACCGCAACGGCCGCCAGCACCAGTCGTACGATCCAGAATCGGGCGGCGAGCCACCCCTCGCGGCGGCGACCGCTGCGCAGCAGCAGTGGCACGGCCACCAGGCCCAGCACCGCCAACAGGAACATCGCCCGCGAGCCAGTCAACAGCAGCGAGGCGAAAAGCAGTACGCCCAGCCCGCCCAGCCCAAACCGGATCCAGCGCGGCAGCAGTGGCTCCGCACGTCCAAGGTCGTTGAGGAGCAGGGCCGCAATGGCAACCAGCGCGATCCCCAGCGAAGTAGCCTGGTGGTTGGGATTGGCGAAGAACCCGTTCAGCGACGGCGCCCACTGCGGAAACGGATTGAGCAGGCTGTCCTGCGGTGCGCCCAGCTGCAGGTAGCCCAGCACCAGACTGGTCGTGGCCAGCGCCACCACCAGCAGCAGCAAGCGTGGCTGCCGTTCCGGCGGCATGGCCAGCGCGCCCACGAACACCGCCAGCGCGGGAAGCATCGACCACAGCCCCATCTCGGTGGCCATGGGCGACAGCGACCAGCGCTGGCGCGGCTCGGTCACCCCTGCTGCCTGCAGGTCGGCGCTCAGGGCCAAGCGCGCCGCAGGGCCGCTGGACCAGGCTTCGGGCAGCGCCAGCAACTGCAAGGCGACCGTGAGAACGACCAGGGCGGCCACTCCGACGGCTGACCATTGCAGGCGACTGCCGCCGGACCCATAAAGCGCAAGCGCCGCCCACACCAGCAGCGGCAAGGCCAGCAGCTGGGTCAAAGCATCGCCAATCCCATGATCAGAGGCGCCGCCGCCGGTGACGAATGCCAGCATCAGCAGCCCCCCCACGACCAGCCACCCCCAGCGCTCGAAGCTCGATAGCGAACCGGCAGCTGGCTGGGTCATGCATCTAGTCCGGTGGGGGGTAGAAGGTCATTGCAGGAGTCGCCATCCCTGGCCGACTGTCTTGCAGGCGATAAGCGGGAGGGCGGCGGCGACAGGACCCGGCTGGCGGACTCCAAAGAAAACGGGACAGGCTGCAAAGGCTGTCCCGTTTCGGATGACGTGACCGGCTGACGCAAGGCGCCGGGCGGTGTTTCGCCTGTTACTGGCTCACTGGCTGCGGCGGCGGGCCGCCGGACTCTTCCATGTTGGCCAGGATCGCAGCACCCACACCCACGCCGAGGGCAATCTTGCCGGCGCTGACCCAGTCGGTGCCAACCCGGGCCACGCCAGGCTCGCAGACGCGCTGGATCGTGTACACGCCAGGCGAGGTGTACTGGCGCTGGCAGGTGGCACTGAAGATCACGGTGGCGGCCGAGTTCTCGGCGACCATCAGCCGGTTGCCGGTAGCCACAACCTGGCCGCTCTGCGCAGTGGCGAACTCGCCGCCCTGGCTGGTCATCACATTGCCGTTCTCCACGCGAAGGGTGGCGTTGACGGCTTCCTGCGCGGAAGCCGTGACCGGGGCGGCCATTGCCAGGGAGA
>Ga0335395_10000483_pt1 | contig 24894 bp, 23 predicted proteins | sample MAT02_FD_205744 | JGI IMG/M metagenome (GOLD analysis project Ga0335395, IMG submission 205744) | Freshwater microbial communities from Lake Fryxell liftoff mats and glacier meltwater in Antarctica - MAT-02 (spades assembly) (version 2) ...
AATTACTATATCTCCCCACTCCCGCGCATTCACTCGCGGTGCGCTGTAGACGGGTTTCCCGTCGCAGGCGACTGGCGTCCCACACTCAATTATAGTGAGTGTGGGATGAATGCTGTTTTAGCTAAAACAATATGAAGAATATACAAAGTTCAATATCTGTATATACATTTATCGGCAAATAATGTGAAGAGTATGCAAAGAAGCTTATTTAAATATATAAATTTAAGTAAGATACTGACGTATAAGTAGAACGGCGTGAATAATTCAAGGTTTGTAGTGGGGACTTTAGTCCTCTCTTAAGGGCTAAAGCCCTTACTACAAGCTAATTCAATCAAATTTTACATTACTTAATGTAGTTTGGTTTTTTCTCGCCGACTTACTTAGTTATTTTGAGGATATTCAGATGTTCTCTATTTTCAAGCTAGACACCTAAGAAGAATAGCCCAAAAGGAGGGCTTGACTATTTTCTCTTCTAGTAGGACTTAGGCGCTGGCAAAAAACCAGATATGAAGAGTGGGTTTTAGACATTCAATAGTCAGATTTTTTTATCATCATTATTCATTAGAAATCACTGAACAACGATGATAAAAAAGCCTGAAATGACCTATGGTATCGAATGTACATGCTCATTAATTTGTACAGTGCTTAAAACTTAGATAGTCTAAGATAGTTAGACAAGTGCTACGTGAAAGCCTTTTTATATTGGGAATCTTCGAGAAATATTACTGATCTTCAAAGGTGATGTATAAAGTATGCCGAAAACGCCAAATTTCGGTGAATTTTTTGTGTTATAAAACAGCACAAAAAGCAAATTGACAACTTAAAAATTACTGAAAAAATCGATTGAGGTAGGTAAAAGTTATGGCAAATATCATTGGAACCAACGGTAATGATACCCTACGGAGTGCCGACAGCGCGGACACGATTAACGGTCTTGCAGGCAATGATACTATATATACCATATATGGTAACGGTGCCAACGGTGTTAACGACACCTTGACTGGTGGAGGCGGTCAGGATAAATTTTTTGACAATGACTACCTCGACTACTACGGCTTCGCTCCTAATAATATCATCACCGATTTTGGTGGCGTAGGTAAAGGGACAAATCCGACAGCAGCAGTCATTGCCGAAGTGGATACCCTAGAGTTCCAGGGCAATGGCTTCACTGCCCAAAATTTGCTATTGACCCAGAATGGCAACAATCTGGAAATCAGCTTTGAAAGCCATCCTTATAAAACCCAGTTTTTTGGTGCAAAAGTCATCCTGCAAAACTTTGCCTTGGAAAACCTGGATAACCTGAGCAAATCTACTGGTGCCACTGTAGACTTGGGCAATATTGTATTTGATGGGCAAACTAGTGTTAGTGATAGCTTTGATGTCTTCAATGCCAACTCCACCCAAAGCGCTATCTTCAACAAGAACACAGTCACCTTCCTTAACGACCTGAACAATAACGTTAGCGGTTTTGACAACTCAGATGATGTTATCAATGGTCAAGGGGGCGATGACATCATTGATGGCAAGAGTGGCAATGACCTGCTACGCGGTGGTATGGGGAATGATACTCTCATTGGTGGTGCTGGGGATGACACCCTCATTGATGATACGGGCAATAACTCCCTCGTTGGTGGTATTGCTAACGGTAACGATCGCTTAAATCTTGAATTTTCAACAGGCAATAACACCCTCAACGGTGGCGCTGGTAACGATACCTTGAGGGCTGAGTTTTCAACAGGCAATAACTTACTTTCTGGGGGCGATGGCAATGATTCTCTCTCCATTTCTGGCTATCTCATCCGGTACAGCAGTGGAGATAGTTATTACCCCTCCTCAGGCAATGATTCTCTTGACCTTTCTGGCAGCGACACCTACTACAGGGGTGGTGTCTCCTTTCACTCTCGCTCTTTAGGTAATAACACCCTCAACGGTGGTGCAGGTAACGATAGCTTGAGTGCTAGCGGTTCAAAAGGTGATAACCTGCTCTCTGGGGGCGATGGCAATGATTCTCTTGACATTTCTGGCAGTTCCTACTCCAATTCCTTCGTCGACCTCTCCGACTCTCGCTCTTTAGGAAATAACACCCTTAACGGTGGTGCAGGAACTGCCCTAGTAGGTGATCCCCAAACTGTTGCTGACAGAATCTTGGAATATGCTTCTTTAGGTCAATACCTTTGCCAAAATAAGAGCCTACAAAAATTTTGGCAAAAACGGCAAAATAACTCATAAATAAGGGTTTAGCTTACAGGGTAGCTTGGAAGCTCAAACCCTTGATACTGCGGTCGATACGTTAAAAAATGCTTGAGGGAAACCTTGAAGGAATTTTTAGGACTTATTGTTTTTGCCAAACCCTGGAGAACAGGACGTTAATACATCAACTCAGCCTCGTAAATTGGCGAAGGTATTGTTAGGTATTGAGTCTTTTATTCCTTGAGGGGAGACAAAATCCCCTGAAAGAAGTACAGGCTAAAGAATGTGGCAATTTATGGTAAAACAAAAAGAGCCTTAGAAATATATTTTCCTCTGATGCAAGTAGTTCATGTAGTAATTGACCGGACTAATTGGGGATGCGTAAATCTCTTAATGATTAGTGTAGTTTGGGATAAGAGGTCTATTCCCATATATTTTCAATTATTAGGAAAATTGGGTTCTAGCAGCTTTGAAGAACAAAAAACAATATTCAATAAAGTCTTACCACTTTCTAATAATTATAAAATCGTCGTTTTAGGTGACAGAGAATTTTGCTCTTTAAAACTGGCTAATTGGCTCTGTGAACAGAAAGTGTATTTTTGTTTACGTCTGAAAAAAGATGCTTTTATCAAATTAGAATCAGAAGTTTGTATGCAGTTAAGAGATTTAGGTTTAGCACCTGGAGTTTCTTTATTTTATCAAGGAATTAAATATACAAAGCTGGGAGATTTTCGCGGTTTTAACCTAGCAGCTAAGTGGCAACGTAAACGCTTAGGGGTAGCACCAAAAGAAGGCTGGTTTATTCTGACTAATTTAGACAGCTTGGAATTAGCTATTAAAGCTTATAAAAAACGGTTTGATATTGAGGAGATGTTTAGAGATTTTAAAAGTGGTGGCTATAATTTAGAAGATACTAATGTATCAGGTCAACGGCTAATTTCCCTAATATTATTGATCTCGCTTGCCTATACTGCTGCAACTATATCTGGTCAAAAAATTAAACGTATGGGTGTTCAAAAATATGTCGGTCGAATTAAAGAATCGGGGCGGACAGTTCGCCGTCATAGTAGTTTTTATATTGGATTATATGGAGCTAACTGGGTCAATTTTATGGAAAATTCTTATGAACTGGTGGCGGAGTTAATAACACTAGCTCCTAATAAGTGTAAGTATTATCAACAAGGGGAAAGGGCTATGAGGCTTATTTTATCTGCATCCTAGCCCTTTTTGTCCCCCCGTAAGGGTAGAGATTAACAGAGGTGGGAATTTGTTGCGCCAGGGCGATGTCTATTAAAAATAGAAAATTTTATTGAATTATTTGATTTATACTTTTAAATCCCCTGGTTAAAAAAAAGCCGAAAAGTTTGTATGCCCAGCCTCAGTTCAGACATGGTTCGCATCTATTTACAAGAAATTGGTCAGTATCCTTTATTAAAACCAGACGAAGAAATTGCTTATGGGAGACAGGTACAACAAATGATTGCCATTGAGCAATCTAAAAATGAACTCACCCAGCAGCTAGACCGGGAACCAACAACGAAAGAATTAGCCAATGCTGTTGAAAAAACTGAAACACAAATCCGAGCAGCGCTACACCTTGGTCAAAAAGCTAAACAGAAAATGGTGACAGCTAACTTGCGGCTGGTAGTATCTGTTGCCAAGAAATACCAAAATCGCAATTTAGAATTTCTCGATTTGATCCAAGAAGGAGCAATCGGTTTGCAAAGAGGTATAGAAAAGTTTGACCCGAACCTGGGGTATAAATTATCTACTTACGCATACTGGTGGATTAGTCAAGCTATAACGAGAGCGATAGCAGAACAATCCCGCACTATTAGATTGCCTGTTCATCTAACCGAAATCCTTAATAAAATTAAGAAGGTGCAGCGAGAAAGCTTTCTAAAACTCGGCCGCCATGCCACTGCTGAAGAAATAGCTGCATCATTAAATATCAGCCCCGATAAGCTTCGAGAATATCTCAGTGCCTCTCGTACAGCCATTTCTTTAAATAAAAAAATTGGAGATGAGCAAGAAACAGAATTGGGCGAAATTTTAACAGACGTTGGTGTTTCACCAGAAAAACTCCTTACCCAAGAACTTCTATCCCAAGACGTGGCTAAATTATTAGAACCACTGACACCAATTCAACGTCAAGTGTTGACTTTAAGCTTTGGTCTGGAGAACGATCAGCATTTTAATCTCGCTCAGATTGGTAAAGAGCTAAACCTAAGCCGAGAGAGGATTCGTCAAATCCAAGTCAAGGCGATAAGTATTCTCCGTCGCCAGCACAATGACATCCAAGAGTATTTATTGGATTAAACATAAAAGTGATTTATTGTATTTAAACCTCATCTATGTTGAGAACCGTAGTTTTTGCCCTCACCCTAAATCCCTCTCCCAAGTAGGGAGAGGGACAACTTTGCGGCTCCCCTTCTCCCAAATTTGGGAGAAGGGGTTGGGGGATGAGGGTTTATTTCTTTTCATAGGGAAAGAACTACAGTTTTCAAGGTGGACGTGGTTTAATTGCGAATTGCGTTAGCGTAGCGGTAGCGGTAGCGAGTCCGCGTACTCTTACAGAGAAGCAAGCTACGCTTTTAGCGTCTCGTAAGAGAGCGTCATTGCTAATTGCTAATTGCTAATTGTTTTAACCCGATGTCAGCGTCAATTTTTCCCGCTTCTTCCCGGAGCTAACCATTTTCACCAAGTGATGATACAATCGGCGTTTGCTTGAAAATAGTTGTCTATCTTAATGTTCCAAGTCTTGGGCATAGTTGATTAGAGTTAAGTTTATCTTGGGCTTGTGCAATCAGAAATGAGAGAATTGGGCGCTGCTTAACGATGGAACTAAGTGTCTTTGCTGATATAAATGACGCATTGAGGTTAGTTTCTGCTGCTTTGGTTGTAACCGTTCGTCGCATGTTTACCGTTCGTCGCATGTTTGTACTGTCGCTAGATGTGCCATTACAATCAGAACAAAGGGATTACGGCTCCCTTCTACATCGGGCTGGCGTTGTTGATAGTCTATCAATTTTATGATCCCAAATCTAAAATTAGTAAGTACAACAGCTTATCCTTCACTAATTAACTGTAACAAGGCTTCCGTTGATATCTTGCCACTCATATCAGTACCTTCCAAGAGACTATCTGCTAAATCTCGCTTATGGTGATGCAATTGCACAATCTTTTCTTCAATAGTATCCTTTGCCACTAGACGATAAATTGTCACCGGGCGTTGTTGCCCAATCCGATGGGCGCGGTCTGAGGCTTGGTCTTCCACGGCGGGATTCCACCAAGGGTCTGTATGGATGACATAATCAGCAGCAGTCAGATTGAGTCCTGTACCTCCGGCTTTAAGACTAATCAGAAAGACATCCCCTGAACCAGCTTGGAAAGCATCTACCCGTTTTTTACGCTCTGCTACTGAAGTACTGCCATCTAGATATTGATAATTAATACCTTGCTGTTCCAGATAATCCCGGATAATGTGCAAATGGTCAACAAACTGACTAAACACTAACGCCTTATGACGATTTTCCAGCAGTTCACCCAGCACCTCACCAAAAAGTTGCAACTTGGAACTGGGTAATTCAGATGAAGGCATAACCAAGCTAGGATTACAGCAAGCGCGACGTAATTTCATAATCTCAGCCAAAACTTGCAAATGTTTCTTTCCAGCATCTGCATCACTTTCGGTAAGTTTAGATATTGCCTGACGGCGCAACGCTTCATAGAATGCCTTTTCCTCTCGACTTAACTCTACATGAAGGAGAATTTCGGTACGAGACGGCAACTCTTCTAATACCTGATTTTTTGTGCGGCGCAATAGAAATGGTTGAATCAGTTTTTTGAGTTTATTACGTGCAAGTTTATCCTGATATTTTTCAATGGGGATGGCAAAGCGTTGATTGAAGCTTTCAAAAGAACCCAATAATCCAGGATTGATAAAGCGGAACAAATTCCACAACTCACCCAGGTGATTCTCAATGGGAGTCCCAGTAGTTAGCAACTTAAAATTAGATTTTAGGTTCATGGCTGCCTGAGAACGTTTAGTGGTCATATTTTTAATCGCCTGGGCTTCATCCAGGACAATAGTTTGCCACTGCACAAGAGAGAGCATTTGCGCTACTTCTTCCTGCTGCAATAAACCATAGCTGCATACCAACATATCCAACGGTTGTAACCCATCCAATAATTTTTGGCGGTTAGCACCAGAAAATTGAATAATATTTAGGGTTGGGGCAAACTTCTGCGCTTCACTCACCCAATTCATGCACACAGAAGTGGGCGCAATAATTAGGGTTGGCCCTTCATGGGCATTTCTGAGAATGACCGCCAATGCTTGCACGGTCTTACCGAGTCCCATTTGGTCTGCCAAACAAGCTCCTACACCCCAATGTGCCAGACGCGCCAGCCAACAAAAACCCTCCATCTGGTAGTCACGTAGTTCTGCTTGAAGCGTAGATGGCAGTTCTGGCTGGAGGTTCTGCACCTCCTTGAGACGCTCTCTATGTGTTTTCCAGTGTTTATCTGCTTTTACCTTACCTACTTCATCGACAAAATCCTCTAAGCCTAATGTCGCCAAAGGATGAAAACGAATACCTTTACTATTCTTTTCCGAAAACATCCGCAATTCGTCGAGGCGTTTCCGAAAAGCTTGAGTTAAAGCCAAGAATTGACCATCACCAAGGGGGATAAAACGGCTGGGGGTTTTCTCTAATAATTCTAGTAGTTGCTGCATATCTAGCACTAGGTCGTTATTCAATTTCAACTCCCCAGTGGCTGCAAACCAGTCTTGCTGACGTTGAATTGATAAATTAAAGTCTTTCATGTCAGCATTGTGGCTAATACGCAGCTTTTCTCCTTCTGGCCATGCCATGACTACTTTATTTCCCAGCGCTTGCAGTTCTAGCAGCAGTTCTAAACATTCCTCTGGGTCAACTATTACCCATTCACCATCTTGTTCTTCACTTTGAGCCAAGGTGGGACAGGCGGCTACAGCGTGGGCGGCAAGTTGCTTCTCAAGAGAAAGATTTCGTCTGGTTTGGAGACGTTTCCCCTCAATCTCGGCAATGACAGTTTCACCACCTGTACCAGGACGGAAGTAAGGGCCACCTTGGGCAAAGGGGCCCGACAACAGGGTGATTTTCAAGCCGGCATTGGCAGGTAAAAGGTGAATATGGGGCAGAGTCTGGGCGGGTACTTCTTCTGCACCTTCTGAACCGCCACCAATGTCAGAATGCACAGTGACGATGCCAGAAACAGCATTAATAGCTGCCAAAACTTGCTTTTCGGCGATCGCAGGTACGTTTAATTTATTATCCTTACCTATAATCTCCGCAATGCGTCTGTGTTCGGTAGTAATCTCAATAACTTTGATGCGGGTTGGGGTTTCTTTGATATACAGAATATTCTGTGATTCTGGTAATTGGGGAGAAAATTCCAAGGTGAGACGACCTTGTTTTTCTTTTTTTACCAGTAGTTCCGGTTCTCCTTTGACAATTTCTACACGGATAGTGGGTGTATCTTCCCAAAAAACCAACGGGTGTCCAATTAAGGCAGAGATGGCTTTTTCACCGAAGGTATAATGTATTGAAATATATTTGGCGTTTGCCTGTCGCTTTTTTCAGCTTTTTCAGGGCATCTGTATAATAAGTAATTGCTTGCTCATTCTCCCCCCGTAGAAAACTTAACCAGCCCCAAAAGACGGCAGCGTTATCTTGATATTCAAGCGATATTCGCTCCAGACTTTCTTGTGCTTCTTCGGTACAACCTCGAAGCAACATTTGTTCTTTCAAAATCAGGTGCAGATAATCTGAGCAATGTCTTCCAGTTGAAGAACATTCTTCTTCTAAGAGTGTAAAAGCATCTTCAGACGCAGACAATTTTAATGTTGAATTGAGGAGGATGCTAGATATGCTACTTTCATATAACCCTTGTGGTAAGGTACTCAACCAATCTGCATCAAATGGGTTATTGCATATCTGCTCAAAGATATTTTGTATTACTATTTTTTCTTCGCTATCACCATACTTCTCGTAATCTTCAATTTGCTTATTAATAAAATTAGGATCTTGGCGATAAAAACCTATACGGATTTCTCTGATACACTGGCGTAAACTATGGAATATCCGACGAGAATCATGGTTCCAACGAGTACGTATAGGTAGCTTTTCTTCAACTGCTATCACAAGGACTTCAAACTGTTCAGTTTTTATAGCATGACGAGTAGCAATTTCTGTGAGTAATGGGTGACATTCAGCACCTTGTCTGCTTTCTTGCACTAACAAGCCTGCTTTTAACAATTTATCAATTTTGGGACTGAGGGTTTTAGTACTCCAAGGTTTATCATTTTCATCTAAAGCGCCCGTTTTACTAAGACAGCTTACGAATGAATTTTTGTCTATCGGTGCATAAATTACCGAAAATAACTGGATAATCCTTTGTAAGGAAGGGTGTAACTCGAAGTATTTCTTCTCAACGAGTTTTGTTTGCAATTTTGTGGTGTCAGTTGCCAAATTAATCATATTATTTATTTAGTTGTTTAAATAATTCCATTAATTTACGTTTCCGTCCATGAACGGCTTCTAATTGGGAACGATAAGCAGACCATTCAGCTTTTTGTCCGAGTTGAAGATAAGCTATTTTTACTTTTTTGAGCCAATTAACCGCAGCGTCATAACGGCCAGCTTTTCCTTGTTCTATAATTGGTTCTGCCCGTCTGCAAGCGTTATTGATTACCCAATCAGGACGATAATAAACTGCTGCATCCATGACTCTATGAACTAGTTTGGAATCATAATAAGTATCTCTTTCTACTGTTTTAATTGCATCATCAATTAATCCTTCATGGAGGAAAATATCAACCTGAGCTTCTCGTATTCCCCAATCTGGCTGTTCTCGCAGGGTTTGCAGTAAATCTTGTTTGACCGTCAACCAAGCTTCTCCTGCATAGTCTTGAATTTTACCATAGTCTCGAAACGATGGTCTGATTTTAAAAGCAATGATGCTAGCAGTTAACACAGTAGCATTATCCTCTAATCCTTGGGCTAAGTCACTTGTCCAAGTAGCAAATTCATATAAACAGTTACCCGTTAAATTTATACCAGCAAGACATATTTCTAACGCTTCAACCAAATATCCATCTTCCCGCAAAATCCGCTTGACATGAGAAAGATAATGCACCGCAAAATTTTGCAGTTCTGCGTCATATAGCAGTTAATGCTTTAGGAAAAGAAAAGAGCAAAAAATTGGGAATTAAAAGCAAGCAGTTTTGTGCAGCATTAGATAACGAATATTTAAAAAAGATTTTAGAATCTATCTGATAAAATCGAGACTATAGCATTAAGAAAAATATAAATATATTTATTCTCTCTAGATTTTATGATTAAATATTAGTTTTTCATGTCTAAAAATCTTAATGTTAATATATAAAAAATATCTACATAGATTCATTCTGAAAAATAAATAATTACTGTAGATTTATGAAACTTTTAAGGTACTAATCAAAATTTTTATAAGCATTTGAATTAAATTAAGTATTCTCTTATATGTTGATTCACTAAGATTGTATTTTGTCAATATAATTTAGATGCGTTTCCCCTGGGTAGTGAATATATAGAACTCTTCATTAACCTGCTTACTGACACATTTTGTACTGAAAGTATCAAGATGACTCAAAGTTTACTCAAGGCAAACAATTATATTTAGACGTTTCATCAAGGATTCTAGAAGATAAAATTCCTATGATATTTATCATTGCTCAAAAATTGCTTTTGGTACTTTGCCATCCTCTACAACTGACATAGTACGTTTAGGCAATAAGAACTTACCAAACTTAGCATATAAAGCTGGTAACACTAGCAATGTTAACGCTGTAGAAGTAAACAATCCGCCCAAAACCACTACAGCTAAGGGCTGTAATATTTCTTTCCCTGCACCTGTACCAATTACTAAAGGTATCATTCCTAAAGCTGAAGTGAGAGCCGTCATCAAAATGGCGACTAATCGCTCCATCGAACCCTCAAAAATTACTTGCTGTAAAGGCATTCCTTGTGCAATCTTGCCGTTGTAGTTATCTACTAGCAGTAGTCCGTTACGTGTAGCAACACCAAATAGAGTAATGAATCCTACTAAGGAAGCAACAGAGATAATCCCACCCCCCAAAGCAATAGAAAATATACCTCCCACCAAAGCCAGAGGTAAGTTAATCATAATCATCAGCATGGCAGCAACAGATTTAACTGCGAAGTACATTAAGACTGCAATGATGACCAATGCTAATCCCCCGAAGACTAGGAAATTTTGGGTGGCTCGTTGCTCTGATTCAAACTGACCGCCGTATTGGATAAAATAGCCTGTGGGTAACTGTATCGACTGACGAACTTTGTTTTGAATTTCCTCTACAGCAGAGCCTAAATCTCGACCGGAGACATTGGCCGAAACGACAATCAGGCGTGAGACATTTTCCCGATTAATTGTGTTGGGGCCAGTTCCATAATCTACGCTGGCGAGCTGTGCTAAAGGAATTTTTTGCCCTGTGGGGGTATCTACTAGTAAGTTGCGGATTACATCTAAGTTGTTGCGTGATTCTGGTTGCAACCAAACTACAAGGTCAAATAATTGTTGCCCTTCGAGTACTTGAGAGACAACTCGCCCATTGAGTGCAGTTTCTAGCATTTCAGTGAGTTGACCTACAGTTAAGCCATAACGGGCTGCGGCTTCCCGGTTAAATTGAATTTGCACCTGTCTAATGGGAACTTGGGGTTCGAGTTGTAAGTCCACAATTCCTGAAATACCTGTCATAGCAGATTGAACTTCAGAGCCGATGTGGCGCAACTCTGCTAAATCAGGGCCGAAAATTTTAACTGCGATCGCACTTCTTACACCTGATAATACCTCATCCATGCGATGGGAAATAAATCCGCCAATATTGGGAGCAACTCCGGGAATCTTAGCAAACTCTTCCCGCAGCTTCTCAATACTGCCTTTTCGATCTTTTAATCCTTCTGCACTCAATTCAACGTCTAAATGTCCCAAATTCACCCCCCCTGCATCTGCATCACCAGCAGCACGTCCAGCCCTTAACTGTACTGTTTTAAATCGCTTGTCGTCTTTAAGCGCATCTTCCAACGCAAATCCGACTTGGTTTGTCGCCTCCAGAGAACTCCCTGGATAAAGCAAAACTGTGTTCACTAAGGATGGTTCTTGAAATTCTGGCAAAAATACCCTTCCCAAACTCGGTAAAATTACCAAAGAAGCTACTAAAGATGCACCCGCTACTACTAAAATAATTGTGGGGAAACGGATAGAAAAATTGACAAGAGGTCGATAAATTCGTTGTGATAAAGCACTTATCCAGGTATCATCGGCTGGTAGTTGTCGATTTGCTAGCAAAATTGCACAAAGTGCCGGGGATAAAGTCATTGCCACTAAGGTAGAGGCAAAAATTGATACCAAGTAGGCAACACCCATTGGCGCAAATATCCGACCTTCCACACCTGTAAGGGTGAAAATTGGTGCAAAGACAACGGCGATAATCACCGTTGAAAAAATCACACTAACTCTGACTTCCACAGAAGTATCATAAACAACTGTAAAAGGATGTACTGGATTGCTGGCTAATTGGTTCTTGCGTAGACCCCGGTAACAGTTTTCCATATCTACAATTGAGTCATCCACTACTGAACCAATGGCAACAGCTAATCCTCCCAGTGTCATCGTGTTGATACCTTGACCAAACAAGCCTAGAATCATCATGCCAATCAGGACTGATAAGGGAATGGCGCTGAGAGTAATAATTGCGGTGCGCCAGTTCATCAAAAACATCAACAAGATGATGGAAACGATGATAATGCCATCGCGCAGAGAACTGGTAACGTTTTCAATCGCAGCCTCAATAAAGTTTTCTTGGCGGAAGGTTTCTGTAACTTTGACATCTTTGGGTAAGCCAGCTTTAATTTCTGCGATCGCATTTTCAACTGCTTTAGTAACTGTGGGAGTATCATTCTGCGGCTGCTTGTTGACCATCACCACAATTGCTGGTTGACCATTTAAACTCCCATCGCCACGTTTTAAGCCGGCTCCAATGCGGACATCTGCCACATCTTGCAACAGTACAGGGGTTCCGTTCCGTGCAGTTATTGCAGATTTACCCAGTTGTTCAATTGACTCGATGCGCCCTAAGCCACGAATAATTAACTCTTGGTCTGGATTTACCAAAAAGCCACCCGCAGCATTGACGTTAGCTCCTCTAGCCGCAGATGTGACTTCATCTAAGGTGACATTGAAAGCTTTTAATTTCGCTGGATTCACCAATATCTGATACTGGCGAATATCACCACCATAAGCAATTACTTGAGAAATCCCCGGTACAGCTAGCAATCTATTGGTAACATCGCGGTCAACTAAGCGCCGCACTTCCATCAGTGGGGTTGTTTCAGCAGTGAAGGCGTACTGTAAAATTGTGCCAATGGGGGAAGAGATGGGCGAAATTTGGGGATTTTCCACGCCCTCTGGTAATTTTTGTAGTACCTGCTGTAATCGTTCTGTTACTAGTTGACGGGCTTGATAAACGTCAGTCCCCCATTTAAAGATGACCTTGACAACGGAGATGCTGACAGCAGAGGAAGAACGTACCGTTTCTACTCCTGGTGTACCATTAACGGCGCTTTCAATTGGCAAAGTAATTAGGGTTTCAACTTCTTCTGGTGCTAGTCCTGGGGCTTCAGTTTGAATCTCAACTTGGGGCGGAGCGAAGTCAGGAAAGACATCCAGTGGCATCTGAGTCAGATTATATGTACCCCAAATTATGACTACAATTGCGAGTAGTACGACTATCCAGCGTTGAATAATTGACCACTTGAGGATGGCATTTAACATATTTTGTTTAATTAACGTTCAGTGAAAATACGCGGTAAGTGTAAAGTAGGATTTCTAGATATCTGTTATTTAGGTTAACTAAGATTGTGGATGGTGAGGTTCTTCTTGCTCATGCACAATTGTTGTTCTAGATAAAGCTGGCGACTTAGAGTTGTTGTGATGAATCTCTGTTTCAGATGCAGGAGTGTCTAATTCAGAATTACCTATTAGTATCAGATGCGACTTACTGCGACGACCAGCCCAGAAAGTACCTGCCATAAAAGCTACAGTAGCTAGTGCTGTTCCCCCTCCTGCTGCAATCCACCAGGGTAGTGGTAAGCTAAACGTTTTAGTTTCCGTTACCTGTGCAGGAATTTCGGTGTGTTCACCTGCTTTTGTCTTGGTATCACCTCGCAAAGATTGAGCGTAAAGTTGCGGTGCGCGTTGGGTGACAATCATATCTCCCTCAAATAAACCAGTTTTGACCTCAACCATGTCTCCAGAGGTTTGACCTAATGTGACTTCAACTGTTTGGTAAGCATTACCACTCTGCACGTAAACAACTTTCTTCCCATTTGCGTCAACCACTGCTGAATTCGGAATAACTGAGATAGCAGAGGAAGTTTGGTCTGTCAGGACTTCTAGCTCTGCGAACATTCCGGGTTTGAGTTGTCCCCGCGAGTTATCTATCTCTGCTTGTACTGGTACAACTCTTGTTTCTCCCTCCACCATTGTACCAATGCGGGAAATTCGTCCAGAAAAGATACCATCTGGCACACTAGCAACTTTTAATCTAATTCTTTCACCAATTCTTACCTTGCTTAAATCCTTTTCATAAATGTTAGCTGTGGCAAAAAGCCGACTATCGTTGACAATTGTCATCAATTTGCCACCGGCATCATTAAAAGTTTGACCAATAGTAACTTCTCTATCAGCAACCTTACCAGATATAGGGGCGGTTACTGTTATTAGTCCCTTAGCATTAGGAAGGTTTCCCAGTTGAGCAAGTCGAGTTTGATAAATAGTATTACTGCGATTAATATTTGACTTTGCTAGTTGAACTGATGCTTGGGCGCGTTTGAGTTGATTTTCTGCTCCAATAACTTCCCGACGGCTATTAGCTTTGGTGAGTTCGGCTTTTGCTTGTGCTAGCTGAGTTTGGGATTCCAGAGCATTGCGTCGAGGTAAAGCACCAGCATCAGCTAACTGTTTGTCTTTATTGTATTTTTCTTGAGCAAAGTCAACTTGACTCTGTGCTTGAGCGATTTCAGAGGTCGCTATTTGTTGATATCTTTGATAGTTTTGTTGAGCCAGTCTCAAGTCAGCTTGGGCTTGCTGTAAATCAGATTGACCTTGTGCTAATTTGTCCTGAGATTCTACGCGCAATGTCACTAAATCTGGACTAGTAACAACAGCAACAGGTTGACCTTTTGTTACTGATGCACCAGGTTCTACCAATAATTCAACTACTTTCGCCCCTTGAATTGGGGTAGTCACTTCTACTTTTTGGTTAGGAAGAGTTTCAATTTGTCCGGTAGTTTTGATGCCAACAGCTAACCGTTTACGTTGGACTGGCTCGACTTTAATGCCTAGCCGTTTGGCTGTGTCGGTATCAACTTGAATAGAATTATTAGTTGAAGTGGCTTCGCTTCCTCCTTGAAATTCGTCTCCGTGTCCGGCATGAGCCAGAACAATTGTGGGACTTGTTAGTAACAGAAGGCTCAGGAATGTGCCAGAAACACAACCAATAGCTATAGGTGTTTGAGAGCGCAGAGAGTTAGACATCGCGTTTGAAAAGTCCTTAAGTATGGAGCGTCAGGAATTGCGAGTGGTCATTTCTTGAAAAATTGCTCCTCTTTGGCAAAGCCCATCGCTTTTAGCGTCTCCCCTTGGGAGAAGACCGCATTTTCCACAAAGTGCTTTTTAATTTTATAAATGCACTCTTTTACTAGTGTTTCATTGAGAAATGAAATTAGGATGAAATTAAGCTTTGACCACTCTCAAAATTACTTGAGACTCAACCAAACAAATGCACTCACTTGTTATACCAAGCTTTTCGCCATTGCTTCATTTGGTTAATCTCTGCTTGCTGGGAATGAGGTTTTAAAGGGGTTTGCGCTTAAGTTGACACGTATGAGCACTGCCGTGCCCCTACACCAGGCGATATAATGTTGTACCGCATCTGAATGGGAACCGCTATATTTATCTGAATCGTCCTATGTCTGCTGTGAGGCAAAGATTAGAGTCACTATCACCAGCAGATATTTCTGTTTGTTCGATAGTGAAAGCCGAACTATTCTATGGTGCAATGCGAAGTGATAATCGGGAGCAATGCGATTTTGTGAGGTGTGAGACAAAAAGTGCGTTGGCGCAGCCCGCCGTAGGCATCGCTAAAAATTATATTTAGGTATAAGGTGATTTCGGTAAAATTATTTTGAATTATTTTTGTCAAAGTTTTAGGGGAAGGCTAATTTGAAAGGTGGAGCCTTGACCTAGAATACTATTTACAGTAATTTGCCCTCCGTATCGTTGCACAATTTGTTGAGCGATCGCAAGTCCAAGTCCAAAGCCGCCTGTTTGCCGAGATCGGACAGTATCTACACGATAAAAACGATCAAATATATGTGGCAAATCAGTGGAAGGAATGCCAATCCCGTTATCTGTTACCTGAATTACCGCGTAGTGAGACTGGGTAAAAAGATGTAACTGTACCTTTCCGTCTGCTGGTGTGTACTTTAAGGCATTAGTCAGAAGATTAATCACAGCTTGTTTGAGCAAATTAGCATCAGCTTTTAACATGATGGGATGCTCTGGAAGATGAGCATTGAAATTGAGACTTTGGGGAGGAGCTTGGGTAGCAAAATCCTGGGTAAGCGATCGCAATATCTCACACAAATCAACGGGTTTTAATCCGGTTTCAGTAAGGGAACCATCATGACGTGACAAAAAAAGCAGATCATTGATCAGCGTACTCATGGACTTAGCTGTTTGGGCGATATTTTGCAACCGCAATCTTTGCTCCAACGGGTCTTCGGGGGGCATCAGGGCAACTTGGGCATTGCTCAATATCGTAGCAACGGGTGTACGTAGTTCATGAGAAGCATCGGCTGTAAATCGCTGCAATTGCTGATAAGCACGCAGGCTTGGCCGCATTGCCAATCCGCCCAAAAACCAACCTGTAATGCCAATTACACCAAACGTCACAGGAACCCCAAAAGTTAAAAACAAGCGGGCTTGGTTCAGATTAACGCGTAGAGAGTTCATTGGCACTGCTGCTTGGAAGTAGCCAATGAGCCGCTTATCTTCAAAAATAGGAATTGTGACTTGGCGAACCCAGGTTCTTATCAAATATTCAGTACCTAGTGGTAGTTGTAGCGTTTGAAATCCTGGTTTTGATGTCAACTGGTTGTTACCCAATGAACCGATATATTGCAAAAGTTGTTTATCAGAGTTGTACCATCGCGCATATATTAGTCCGCCATTTAAAGATGCTCCGTTTTCTATGGGAGTTTTGCTGCGCTGATTTCTCCATTGACTTTGATAAAGCGAGTATTGAGTCTTGGCAGCAAAAACTTTACTTTGTGAAAAAAGTTCGTCGTCAAAAACTCGCAACTGTTCTTCTACACTCAGACAATAACCCACCCCTGCAAAAGCGAACAAAATTCCACCCATTGACAGGGCGAACCAGTGAGCAAGATTACGACGGCTACGTTCAAACATTTGTCATTTGTCATTTGATTAGTTTTCCTCCCCTGCTCCCCTGCTCCTCTGCTCCCCTGCCCCCCTGCTCTCTGACGAGTTAGAAGGGCGGATTTATTCGATACCCCATCCGATGCACTGTTTCTATCCAATCTTTCACACCAATGGTTTGTAGGCGTTGGCGCAAGCGGCGAACCAAGGTAGTAACGGCGTTACTTTCTGGTTCATCTCCGCAACTCCAAAGGGCTTGCTCAATCTGGCTATGAGATAATATTTGGCGGGGATGACGCATTAAATACTCCATCAATTGAAACTCCCGGCTAGAAAGTTGAGTTGTCAACGAACCAAGTTCCAGCGTCAAAGTGGATAATTGAAGTTGCAAATCGCCCAAGCTAAGTATATCTCCTTGCCACATAGGCGATCGCCTTCCTAGTGCCCGGACTCGTGCCAATAACTCCAGGACATCCACAGGCTTTACCAAGTAATCATCGGCTCCAGCATCTAAACCTATTACCTTATCTAAAACCGTGTCTTTCGCCGTCAGCATCAATACAGGAGCCAGCTTACCTGCTTGTCGATATACTTGACACAATTCTACACCACTGACTTTAGGCAACATCCAATCTAAAATCAGCAAGTCATAGTCTTTGCGAAAGGCAAACCATTGTGCTGTTTCCCCATCTGCGATCGCATCGACTGTATGCCCCACCTTCAATAAGGCTGCCCGTAGTGGCTCTAACTGCGATGGGTCATCTTCGACTAGTAAGATCAACATCCTGCTCAGGTTGCCATAATTTTTACTTGCTAATTTTAGATTAAATAGGACTTACGCAAAACTACACGCGGTAGGGGCAATTCATGAATTGCCCCTACCGGAAACTCAAGGTTTGGGCTATTTTTTGCGTAAGTCCTGTTAAAGTAAAAGTGACGGGAAACACTCAACCTTATACCTTTCATGCAGCAACTTCAACTTTTTCAAGCGTTGCGATCGTTAGGCTTTGTGTTTTGGTTGTCCTTGCCGTTGATTGGGTTAGTTTTTTGGCTGGGGAGCAACTTTGTCGGAGATCAGATTTTAAGTCGTTCCAACCTCACCAAGAAATATCTCCTAGCAGATACCCAATCGGCACGACAGATTATGAAAAGGATAGTAGCAATCAAAGTGGAAATTCTTCCCCAAAAAGGAATTTCACGGGTAAACGTTAAAACAAATAACTCAGTTCTCACAACAATAGTATTTGAATTTCCAATCACAGATATAAGCAAACTTGAAACCGCTCTGAGTCAGGAGTTAGGCTTACCACGCGATCGCGTTAAAGAATTAATAGTTGAATCCAATGCATTATTGTAGAGACGGCGATTTATCGCGTCTTTTATTGCATCGACCTGCACCTTTGTTGCATCGACCTGCACCTTTGTTGCATTGACTTGCACCTTTATTGCATCGACCTGCACCTTTGTTGCATCGACTTGCACCTTTATTGCATCGACTTGCACCTTTATTGCATCGACCTGCACCTTTATTGCATTGACTTGCACCTTTGTTGCATTGACTTGCAAAAATTAATTTCTTCTACGCTACGCAGTAACTTTAAAAAATTTGTCTATGTTCTTATTTTTAATTTATACCAGAAGTCTCATGACGAATGACTAACCTTGACATTTCTTTGTCATATTTATCTAATAAACTACAAGAAAGGTAACGTAATTTTACTTTTATCTAAATAATTGACTGTTGATAGCGAACATTTGACTATTCATTGTTCACTTTCAAAGGTTAATCTTTAGCCCTTAACCCTCAGTAGCCCACCGTTAATTGCTATGGATACTTCTGAAAATCAAGTTTCAAAGGTTGAAACCCAATCAGATAGTTCTGTGCCTTCTGAGTTAGCACCTACTCGTTCGCGTAAACCTTGGTTCTGGAGATTGCTGATTTTATTTCTGGCAACCGGTGGCATTATTATGTGGCGGATGTTAGCTCCTGGTGGCGCACCACCCTCCTCTGTTGCACAACAACAAGGGCCACCTCCAAAACCAATTGAAACAATCTCCCTCGCAACTGGAAGTGCTACAAGAAGTGTCCAGTTGTTGGGACAAGTAGAAGCTACTCAGCAGTCAACAATCCGCGCTCAAACTAGTGGAATTGTCAAGAAAATTTCAGTGCAACCAGGCGATCGCGTGAAAGTCAGAATGGCGATCGCTTTACTGGATGATACCGATCAGCAATTGGCAATTAGCCAAGCACGAGCGCAACTAGCACAACAACGGAGCAATTTGGCACGTTTGGAAGTTGGCACTCGTCCTGAAATTATTGCTCAACGGTAAGCGGCTGTCACATCTGCCAAAGCGCGAGAACTGGAAGCACGGGATAACCTGAAACGGACTAGCGATCTTGTCAAAGAGGGTGCTTTGTCTCAAAGATTGTTAGTGGAAGCCCAAGCACAATTGAATAACATTCAAGGAGAACGGGTAGAAGCCGAGGCAGAACTTGCCGAAGCTAAAGCTGGGCCGATTCAGGAAGAAATCGCCGCTCAAGGGGCAAACGTAGAAGCAGCTAAAGCCACCTTAGCCCAAGCAGAATTAGCACAGCAACGGACGCGGATTCTGGCATCGGAATCGGGAATAGTGCAGACTCGCCATATCAGCAATGGTGATTTGGTACAAAGTTCTGGTCAAATTGTCACCTTAGTAGCAAGCGATCGCTTCGATATTTTCCTAGAGTTACCCGAAGAACTCAGTGGTAAAGTTACCCCAGGGATGACAATCGATCTCACAACTCGCGCCCTACCTCAATGGAAACAACGCGCCACCATCACTGCCGTAGTCCCTTCTGCCGATACAGCCTCCCGTCGCCAGCGTGTGCGTGTCCAAATTAACAAACCCCCGTCAGGATTAATACCTGGAATGGCGATCGCTTACGGGCGATTTTCATGTCTGCCGGCACTAGTGTCTTGGGAATGTTACCGCTAGCAGTTCTACCGGGTCAGGGTTCAGAGTTATATCAGGGGTTAGGCATTGTCTTAACGGGTGGTCTGGCTTTTTCGACTATTTTGACCCCTACCGTTGTACCTGCCCTTATGGGTTTGCTGTATGATATCTCTGGGCGGAAATTGCCGCGATCGCCATCTGCAAAAAAGCCGGACAAACTAGCTACTAACTAGGGTATTGGGCGTTGCATAAATGTGGGATGAATTGGCAGTTGAAACCATTGATTTTTTAATTGTTTAACTATTGATTTATTCATCATGTTCAACTACTTCAGATTTATCTTGTAACGGCTTCACTACCCGTGCGATCGCTTCTTGAATAAAAGCTTTGATAACCTAGAGCTTTTCTTAGTGCCATTCGTATGTGAGTCCGATTTCAAAAAGAGCAAGAGATTTACAAATTGTTAATTATTTATAGCTTGCAACTTAACTTTAGTTTATTGTTTTTATCGAACGATTGAATTATAATGCTGAAGACGAGTGAGTTTAGAACATTAGTTGTATGTAAGACAATAAGTTTTACCACTGTTAACCGCAACAATTTGTAATTAAATACATTTAATTGCGTTTAATCGTCTAATTTAATATTAATTTCAATTAAATCCCCACAAAAAATAGTGCAAAATCAATGAAAAATATTCTCACTACGACACATGCAAATGTAGAATCAAAAACTGCTCCTTCCCTATTTAGTTCAGGTCTAGATATTAACAATAACAATATTACTTCGTTTCAGTTAAAAGATATCCCGCTTAATGTTACAAATAGAGAAAATGCGGATGTCACCATTACTCTTGATTATATTAATGGAGTAAACGCTAGTGACTTTAAAAAAGTCGGTATTATAGCAGATACGACCAAAGGTTATCTAACTAATTATCCATATAATCCTAATTACCTTTTTGAAGTCATCAATCGCAATCTTGCCTCAGAACTGCTAACTGATAGCAATTTAGGTCTTTCTAAGGTGCTAGACTCATTAAGCATTAATCTAGATGTGGAACCAAAAATTATTCCTTTCCAATTTGATAATACTGTCACCCGCACAGCCAATGGTAATATTAACGATATTGTCTCATTTAATTTGCAAGACGTAACGTCTCCAATTGACGGTGGTATAGTTACTGATGTCACTGTTAATTTAGATTATATCGATGGAATTGACCCAAGTGGCTTCAAAGATGTTATCCCTCTTGCTAATTATGTTAAAGATTATCTAACACATTATTTTAATCCTAATGACTCTTTAGAAGTTGTAAACAACAATTTAGGCAATGCATTGCTAACTGATTTTAATTTAGGACTTTCCGAGGTGCTAAACTCACTAACTGTTACGTTAGATACGTTTTCCCCTGGCGTTATTCCTTTTTCATTAGAAAATATTGTCACATTTACCCCACTCCTTAACCCACACTAACGTGAACTAAACATGACCTCTGCTTACCTAAGCGATCGCAGCGAAAGTTGGAAACCTGGCATTGGTTATATGCCTCATCAATACAACACACCAGAAGAAGAGGCATGGCTATTGTATGTGGCGATGACACGAGCAATTGAGCAACTGATTTTGACTTGCTTCGGCGTAGCCCGCCGCAGGCATCGCTCATCCGAATTTACCACTCGTTTGGAGACAGTATTTAGAGAAGGTGACAACCAAAGTAAAATCAAGCGAGAAAACTTCGAGCGTAGGCGTAGCCCGTCATAGACATCGCTTATCAAATTTTACCAATCATGTTCAAGCCTAAAAATAGGCAATTTAACCAAGATAAGGGTACTGTGGCGGTTTGATTAATTTTGCACAAAAAAACTTTGTTAAAAAGGAAATCCTTATGAATTACCTTGTTGCAGTTTTACCAGATCGAATACAAGTAGAAGCCGCCTACTCTGCTCTGGAAAAAGCCGGCTTGCCAACTTCACAAGTCAATATTTTGGGCGATGGTTATTTAAGCGCTGATGAATTCGGACTAATTGATCCCGACAAGCAAGCCCGCAAACAATCAAATCGGATCTTGTGGGGGCTTGTACTCTTTGGATTTGTTGCAGGTTATGCCTTCAACCATCTCACAGAAGTTGAAATATTTCCCCAGTTTGCTCGATTTGGCAATGAATTTCTTGCTGGGATCTTAGGAGGTATAGCCGGTGCTTTGGGCGCTGGTTTAATCGGTCGAGGAGTCGGGTTAACAGTTGGCAGTGGCGATGCTTTACCTTATCGTAACCGTCTGAATGCTGGCAAATACTTAATTGCAGTTACCGGAAATGAGGATTTAATACGCGAAGCTACGCGTGTACTCCGTCAATTTGAACCAGAAAATATTCAAGGCTATACAGATTATTCACAAAAGAGCAAACTTGTGGGGAATTAAGCCAAAATTTTTGAGTTCTAAATGTGCAATTTTTCTATTAGATTTCTAAAAAAGCTAATCTACATCGGGTTCAACGCCGAGCGATGTCTAACGACAAGCCACTTCTCTACGAGACGCTTTGTGTAGCTTGCTTCTCCGTAGGAGTACGTGTCTACGCAATTGTGCAATCAACCGTTAAGCCCGTTGTTTATCTTTTTCAGCCCGTTGACTTTCTTGTTCTGTAGAAGTCAATACCCAGCAGCCTAAAAAGCCAATTCATCGATAAACTGCTTGGGCTGCTTGGTTATTATCACCTGTAAACAAGATAGCGCGTTTTACTAAGAGCGATCGCGCATCTAGCAACGAGCCGGCTACCACACTTTTGGCGTAGCCTTTACCACGCAGGGCTGGCGGTGTCCACACTCCACCAATTTGCACAATATCAGGTAGGCTGGCATTGAAAGCAGAGTAAGAAACTGGGGTATCTCCTGCTACCAAAACCCAATGCATAGACGTAGCTTGAAGGGCTTCAATGACGAAACGGCAAGCAGGTTTTAAACACAAGCAAAGGCGATCGCTAATTTTAACTATAGCGCTTCCCATTCAGATGCAGTACAACATTGTATTATATCGTGAGGTCTTGAAATCGCCTGCGGCTAGCCCCCATAAATGAATTTAGGGGCTACCTCGCCGCAGTTAACTTGGTGTACCCCTACGGGTGTAGTCAATCGAGAACCGCTATATATGCCAAATAAACGCTTCTATCACATTGACTTTGGACAAGATGATTTAGGTTCATCGCCTCCCGCCATTGCCCTATTATCTGGCGATCCGGAGCGATCGCGTCTAATTGCCCAAACTTATTTACAAGATGTGCGCTTGTTGTCGGAGAATCGCGGACTCAATAGCTACGTAGGATTTTTGCCTAATGGTCGCACCATCTTATCAGCTACTAGTGGTATGGGTGCGCCTTCATTAAGTATTGTTGTCAATGAGTTAATCCAAGTAGGAATCCGGCAAATTATTCGCATTGGAACTTGCGGTTCCATTCAACCTTATATACCAGTCGGTAGCGTTGTTATTAGCAGTGCAGCATTGTGTCGCCAAGGTGCAGCAAATGATATTGCACCTGTGGAGTATCCAGCCGCAGCTGATCCTTTTCTCACAGTCGCTTTAGTTAAAGCAGCACGAGAATTAAAGGTTGAACATTACATAGGAATTACGGCATCAGTTGATACTTTTTATGAAGGACAAGAACGCACTGATTCAGCGAATCCAAATTTAATGCGATCGCTGCATGGTATTACAGAAGAATATCGGCGCTTAAATATCTTGAATTATGAGATGGAATGCGGTACATTATTCAAAATGGCAGGAGTGTATAATTTTGCTGCTGCCGCTATTTGTGGTGTAGTTGCTGGGCGTACTGTTAGTGAAAATATCATCTTAGAACAGAGAGATATTGCTGTGAAAAATGCGATCGCAACTGCTGTACATGCAGCAGAAACCCTTGAATAATCACAAACTTATCTTATCTAACTTCTTCGTTTGCCAGATTTAATATGCTCTAACTAGTTTTATCGTGTCTTTACCTAATCTTTAATTTATCAATCAGTAATTATAGATAAGATGTATTGAATTAAATTCAATTTAATCTTCTGGAGACATTTAAATAAACAGTAAAGTAAAAAAAATCAATAAATAACTTAAAAATACAATACCTTTGTGATTAATATAGACAATAATTGTAACAAAAACAATGTCAATTATTTTTAATTTTGTTGTATAAAGGGTTACAACAATTAGCTTGTTGTCTTAAGAAGATGGATTTACAGTACCAATTATTGCAGCGATTATGATAAGTTAAGCTATTCAAAAAACTCAGCGAAATTGGAGAAAATATAACATGAAGAATGCTTGGAGGCGTTGGATTACGACCGTTAATCTAGCTGCAATCGGACTAATGCCGACGCTGATATTTTTAGCATTCTCTTATCAGGCAACAGCTGACGATCCAGGAGCATGTTACATGATAACCTCATCTGGTAAAACCGTTGGATTGGGAAGGCTTTGTGGCAATGTACCCGTAGCTTCAGAGAACAGAGTTTTTCGAGTCCCAATCAAACGCCGCTTTGGTGGAACTCCTGTGATTGATGTCACCTTCAATAACAAAAAAACCTTTGAAATGATTGTAGATACAGGTTCTAGTGAAACTATTATCACTCAAGGGATGGCGAATACACTTGAACTCCAGGCTACAGGGACAATGCAAGCCCAAATTGCCGATGGTAGTCAAGTAGAATTTCCAACCAGTCAGGTAAAATCTATTGCAGTAGGTGGAGTTACAACCAATAATCTTCGGGTAGCGATCGCACCAAAAGCAAGCATCGGCTTACTGGGTCACGATTTCTTTGGTAGCTATGATATCAAGATTCTGGAAAAAGAGGTCGAATTTCATCACCGCTAATGTTCGCAGTTGAAAAGGAAGTAATGACTGTCCCTGGTGAGATTGATCCACTAATGCGCGAACTAATTTACATCGCCGTGAGTGCGACGAATGGCTGTGAGTATTGCATCGCCTCGCACACAGCAGGGGCGCGGGCGAAGGGTATGAATGATACCATGTTCGGGGAAGTAATGGCGATCGCTTTGTTAGTTAATTGCTTAAAGAGAGTGATGTTGCAAAAGTTAATTGCCCACCAGGGGATAGCGGGAAGGATGGGAGCCGCGTCTCTTAAGAGCGCGGGGGAAATCCGACTCGTGCGAATTTATTCGCCTCCAATATTCTCACCCATGATGAGGATCATTGATATACCTTTCTA
>Ga0335395_10000484_pt1 | contig 24854 bp, 21 predicted proteins | sample MAT02_FD_205744 | JGI IMG/M metagenome (GOLD analysis project Ga0335395, IMG submission 205744) | Freshwater microbial communities from Lake Fryxell liftoff mats and glacier meltwater in Antarctica - MAT-02 (spades assembly) (version 2) ...
ATTGTCGGCAAAGCGGATGCTATTCGCTTGGTGCTAGTAGCCGTGCTTTCCGGCGGACACGCGCTGCTGGAAGATGTACCTGGTGTCGGAAAAACGCTGTTGGCGAAGTCTTTAGCGCGATCGATCGATGGGAAGTTTCAGCGGATTCAGTGCACTCCCGATTTGTTGCCGACAGATATCACGGGTACTAATATTTGGAATCCTAGCAGCGGCAAGTTTGAGTTTTTGCCAGGCCCAGTTTTTGCTAATGTTTTGCTGGCCGATGAAATCAATCGGGCGACGCCGCGAACTCAGTCTGCTTTGCTGGAAGTGATGGAAGAAAAGCAGGTGACGGTAGATGGAGTTTCTCGGAATGTTCCAGCGCCGTTTTTTGTGATTGCGACTCAAAACCCGATCGAATATCAAGGCACTTTTCCGTTACCGGAAGCGCAGATGGATCGATTTACCTTGTCTTTGACGTTGGGCTATCCCGCTGCGTTGGAAGAGTTGCAAATGTTGGAAAGGTTGTCTGATACTTTTGCAGTTGAGGATTTGCAGCCTTGTATTTCCTTAGAAGAAGTGCAGGAATTGCGCCGTTTGTGCGCTGCGGTGCAGGTGGAAGGCTCTTTGAAGCAGTATATTGTGGATTTGGTGCGATCGACTCGCGAGGATGAAGAGATTACTCTGGGCGTGAGTCCCCGTGGTGCGGTGGCTTTGCACCGGGCATCTCAGGCGTTGGCGTTTATTTCGGGGCGGGATTTTGCTACCCCAGATGATGTGAAGGAATTAGCACCGCACGTACTTTCTCATCGGTTGATTCCGGCGGGAGGAAGAAAGGCGAAGACGATTGTTGATAAGTTGTTGAGATCTGTTCCTATTCCTTAAAAAGTTACAAATCGCCCGCAGAAGATAGGACGTACGGTTGAAACCGCGTCTACACAAACAAAGTCCGCCTCCGCGGACTAAAGAATCAAGAAGATAAGACGGCGGTTGAAACCGCCTTTGTCTTCAACCCGCGGAGGCGGGTTTTGTCTTTATCGACGCTTGATTCCGGCGGGGGGAAGGAGGGCGAAGACGATTGTTGATAAGATAAGACGGCGGTTGAAACCGCGTCTACACAAACAAAGTCCGCCTCCGCGGACTAAAGATAATTCGGCGGTTGAAACCGCCTTTGTCTTCAACCCGCGGAGGCGGGTTTTGTCTTTATCGACGCGGTTTCAACCGCCCGGTCTTTTTATTTTATGATGATTGTTCAATAGATGCTTGAAACAGAGCCACTAATTTCTTGGCCTCTAAATCAACATTATGTTGTTGAGCAACCCGTTCGGCTCCTATTTTCCCCATTTCTTCTAGCTTTTCTAAAGGTGCTTCCAATGCCGCACGCATTGCAATAGTTAATGCTTCTACGGAACCGGGAGGAACTAACCAACCGCAAACGCCCGGTTCTACGAGCTCCGGGATGCCAGCAACATAGGTGCTAATTACGGGCCGATTCAGAGCGAGAGCTTCCATAATTACGACGGGTAAACCTTCGGCAAAACTTGGCAATACCATTGCGCGGGAAGCTAAAATTTCTTGCTTAACTCGATCGCCACTGGCCCAGCCGGTAATTTCTATATAGTTTTGCAGCCCTAGTTGTGCAATCTGCTGTTCAATCTCAGCTCGCAGCGGCCCGTCTCCGACAAATACCAATTTAAACTCCAAGCCTTCAACTGCTAGTTTGCTGGCTGCTTCTAGCAATAACAAATGACCTTTTTGTTCGCTGAGCCTCCCAATGCAAGCTAAGCGGGGTGCTGCGGGTATGGAGACGTGCGGGTGAGCTAAAAATGCGGCATCGACACCGCAGTGTATGACGTGGATTTTTGACCAATAAGTGCGATCGCACCACCGAAAGAGCTGACTTTTGCCGAAGGAGCTAACTGCCGCTACAAAGGTCGATCGTTTAATTTTTTCATCTAAGGAAAGAAGTGTAGCTTTATCAAATTCTTCGGGGCCGTGAACGGTGAAACTGTAAGTAGGGCCGCCCAGCACGCGGCACAGCATTGCAACAGTTGTGGAATTTGTGCCGAAGTGAGCGTGAACGTGTGTTATACCCGCTTCTGCAAACCAATTTAAAAGAATGCAAGCTTCTGCTAAATAAGCGAGATGCAGCAAAATCCCGCGTTCTGAATGCCAGCCAACTTTGAACATTAACCGCAAAGCTTCCAGGAATCGAATTGGTCTAGTTGCGGCAACGCGGAGTAAACCCCACGCTAAGCCCTGTACGCCAACTCCTAAGATGACTTTGGTCAATTCTTGTTCTTGTTTGTCTGCGCCGTCTACGAGTTCGGATTCGCACGATCTGATGGAGTAACGCCCGACTTTGATGCCGTAGGTTTCGACGGCTAGGAGTTCTCTGCGGACGAAGCTGTGGCTGACTTTGGGGTATTGGTTGATTAGATAGGCGATGTTCATGAAGGGGGGGAAATTTTTATGGTAAAACTCTAGATTAGTTTAGCCTTATGCGATGTGAAGGGCGATCGCTTTTGGTGGGATGTGTGCGGTGGGGCGATCGATATTATGGGGACAGCGAATCACTCCACACATTTTACGCTTTATAATATTTTATTTGATTCCGTCGGCTACTTAAGTCATTTTCGCCATTCCTAATTAAATACACCTGCTACCTTTCAATTCTGACATGATATTTCAGCATTCAGCAGCAATTCACATTCTTGAAAAATATAGTTAATCGCCGCAAAAAGCTTGTTTAAATCGTCAATCAAGTAAGACTGTTTATTTTTAGTAAAAAAGTTGCCTTTAAGTTTACCAAATTGCCAAACATCTCCATTAGAAACAATCCCAAAAACATCTTGCTCTAATTTTTCATTCAGTCGTTGTGCGGCAATCATTTCCGCAATACACTGAGCCCATCCATTTTCAAAGTTATCTTGTTTAGCTTCAACTATCATAAAATAAGGTTTATCAAAAACAATTTTTCCTAAAATAGAACGTTTAGCCAAAATATATTCAGGAAATCCAGAAAGATACTGGTCGTAGGTAAGAGACTGATGGCTCCACAAAACAAACCCGCTGTAATAGCACTTCCAAACTTCTTTGAGAAGTGGATAAATCAAATTTTCACAAACTGCAAATTCAGAGTTGTCAACCACTCCTTCTCGCATTGTAAATTCTAAATCTTCTCGAAAATAGTCAGAAACATGAAACTCTGTTTCTACTATGAAATTGGATTCTGTATAAGTGATCTGAAATTCTTTGAGGACTGAACCGACTGTTTTATAAGCGCTAAAAGGCATCATAAACTCCTAAATTTAGGTTTTGTATTTGTTTGTTGAGCTAATTTTAGCATGGGAAAGGGCGATCGGCTTTGACGAGATGGAGGATTGGAGGGTGCGATCGACTTAACGTTTTGGCTTGTTCGGAGGTCTTTGAAATGCCAGATTAATATTTCCTCCACCTTCATCTCGACCTCGCTCGGAGGTATTCTTAGGTTGAGGTTTGGGAAGAGTAGATTTATTGCTTATTTTTGTAGTTAATTGGCTTTCTACAGAAGCAAATCTGCGATTATCAAGGATGTTCATTACATCCAATGGAGTAGGTAAAACTTTTCTCTGCTTAAATTCTTCAAGTTCCATATATCGAGTCTGTTCTTCATCTGGAATTTTATCTTTATCGCACCGCAACATCGCCAGCAACATTTCAATTCTCGGTAACTGCTTTAAATGTTGCAGTTGTTCTCTATTTCGCTCTTTTGGATAATCGCGCTCGCTGATTCCATCAAGGACATATTTCTCAAATGCTTTCACACATTCTTGCTCTTTTGTATCAGTTTGAGATTGGTCTTCTTCCCCAGTTTTCCACTTTGTACCATCAAATAGATTGCTGTAGCGAGAGGTGCGATCGCTCAAATGCAATTCATAGTCAATCTTCACCGCACCCATCCCCAGCGGTTTACCCATACCAAGAGAAAAACAGTATTTTTCACCCTGTTTACCAGTTCCTAGTTCTTGTGATTTGTTGCTGCTAAGACTCAACACCCATAACAATGCACCGAGTTCAACCTCACTCAAATTTTCAAAATGAATATTAAACTTAAAAGTCACCCCTTTTTTAATTGGGTTAATTTGAGTAGTCTGAGTATCTGAAACTTCTTTCTTTTTATCCAAATTAAGTTTAAGTTTAAATTCAGGATTGCTGCCTTTGTGCCAATACAGCTTATGACCGCGAATTACTGTATTTTTAATTGGTTCACTTGCATAGTGTTTTAGTTCTGATTTCTCTGCATTTGGTTGAACCAAATAGTGCGAAAAGTTACTCGGTTTCGGCCCAGATAGGATTTGAGGAGTTAATGGTTTATCTTGATACCAGATACCATTTTGATTGCTGTGGTGTGAGGCATCTGTAAAAAACACTCTACCGGCTCTTTGTTTATCAAAGTTTGCAGGTAGTTTTTGTGATTCAGATTCTTGCTTGACCCAGCCAAATATTGCATCAGCTATATCGATTGATGCTAATGTTCTTAAATCTTCAGGAATAAAATCTAATACAGTCGTTGCGTGTCCATTACCTTGAGGAGAGTAGGGAATACGAAAATTAGGGCTTTGACCAAAGAATCCTACTATATTGCTATTTTGTTCTTGATAGTAGAACACCGGATGATCTTCTTTTTCTTGTAATACTCCCCAATCTTTATCAAAGGGTGATTTTTTCTGAAAATTAGTCAGAGCATTACGATAATGCTCAATTGCTGTACGATCTATTTGGAATCGGGCAGCATTCTTATCCTCAGCGAAAACTACGCAATGATTACGACGAGGTGAAGGTTCATTTCCTTGTTTCATGTTTCCACTGGTAACAAGCACACCTTTTTTGGGATGGATGTCTGGCAATTCAACATCATGAGCAAATAAGCGTTTAGCTCTGTCTGTGTTATCTACAGCTACACTTCTATAGCTAACAGAAATATACTGAGGCTCATATTTATCATTATTGAAAATTTTAAAGTTTGGCAAGTTAAGAGACGTTTCCCTAACCCACGCAAATGTTTCACCTTGTTCAGTCTTAGCAGGTTGAATATACCATCCTTGACTATCTTTTTTTAGATAGCCAGCCTGAATTTTTTCGGGATCAACACGATCCCTGTATTCTTTCCCCCAAGATTCTTTCTTGGGATTAGATGCAACTGCACGAAAAAATAGGCGATGCTCGTCGGATACTCTTTCAATTTTACTAAAACTAACGATCTCAACTAAAGTTCGTAGCATTCCGCGTAAGCTGCTACCAGGAAGAATAGGAAGATTATCGTTTCGGTATGTAAAAAATGGAGCAAGAGTTTTTCGTCGGTCTGTCTCCCATTGTTTTTTCTCCTCTTCCCACAGTTTCTTCTGTTGCTCTGTGGCATCTTGTGGTGGCTTTGAGTATTTTTCTGGAAGCTCTGAGTATTTTGCAAAATTCTCAGTAGTTAATCCACAGCGAATATAAAGGGGTGATTCAGTAGTTAAAGTGCATTCAATTCTACCTGTTTGACGTAAAATATCAACATAGTTGATAGGATAATAGCGATTTCCATCAGGTAAAGGCTGTGCTTCAACCACTTGATCAGGTAATTCAACAAAATTGTAAGGTGCGATCGCTTTGCGGTTTTCTGGAACTTTATCAATATGTTTAGGATTCATTGTTCAATCTCCTTGTGCTTAAATAAATTGACTTAATACCAATTAAAACTCTCACTCCTTCCCAAAGCTAACCCCTTCATACAAAAGTTCAATAGGACACTCAAACTCAATGCTTTTTAACGCGATCGCTTCGCCTTCCGCATATTCATAATAATACCACATTTTCCCTTCCCCTCGATGATAAACCTCAACCCCTATTTCTTCTGAGTCAACTAAGACATATTCTTGCAAAGTCGGAATCTGGCGATAATATTTTAGTTTTTTCGTGCGATCGTAATTTGCCGTACCAGGAGAAAGAACTTCAACAATAACTTTCGGATATTGAATGAAGTCGCGGGATTGCAAGTCCTGGGGGTCGCAAGTGACAACTAAATCAGGATAGAAATAACGACTCGCTTGACTAGCCTGAACTTTTGCATCTGACACATAGGCTTCGCAGCCCCTTTGACGTAGATGGGGGTACAAAGCCCTGTAGAAATTGAGGTAAATTTTGGCGTGAGGAAGAGTACCCCCAGTCATAGCCAAAATTTCGCCATCAATGTATTCATAGCGAAGTTCCTGCTTGGCTTCCCATTCTAGGTATTCTTCCGCCGTCATTTTTTGATAGTCTTGAGGATTCGCGATCATAATTAGGTTCCTTGTAAATCAACTAACCGACTGAGATAAATTCTCGCCACTCCACTATCATCATAGTCAATATAGTGACGAACTTCTAAACGAATCGGGCGATGTAGATTATTTTTTTCTCGGCTAAAGCGAATCTTGCTTAAAGGAACAGCGTGTTTTAGACCTTGAGAACCATCTGAAACTAATGTAAAACCATTTTTAGGTTCTCCTTCTGGTTGGGTTCCCCAGAGAATTTGTTTTTCACAAATATAGTCCTCTTTTGACAAATGCTCATCCTTAATTAAACGTGCTTTCCAGTGATCTTGACCAATTTTCCAGAGCATCATCTCAGCATTTTCACCAAAAATGCGACACTGTTGGAGTGTACAAAGGCGTAACTTAGGAAACTGGCAAAATACATTATCATCTCCCGATGTTATTAGCTGAAAGTTTTGACCGCGAAACTCTCCCCAAATCAGACCATCCTCAGCATGAGCTAATAAATATTTTAATTCATACTTTTGAGCTTTTTCTTGTAACCATTTTACCAAATTAGAAATTGATTTAGCATCTTCAATTGGTTCGCAATGAGGTTTAGTCATTTTTAGTCCGCTCCTATTTACTCTATTCGACAAATTCCTTAACATAATCTTCTAAGTCTTGGCGATCGCCACCTGTAATTGTCAAAGAGTTTTCGCTTAAGTCAGGTTGATAAATTGTCCATGACTTTTGCTTTTTTGTCAAAGTTAAAGTTGCTTCTTTTCCCTGTAACCTTCCTCTACCAACGCTACTAGAACCACCGACAGGTAAATCTTGTGTCCACAAATCTTTTAGTAAAAGCAACAGTAAACCTATTTCGTGCGTTTCAGGGCTTCGTAATTCTATTTCTAATTTTAAGTTTTCATCACCCCTGCCAAAAATAGGTTGTTCCTGAAATAAAGCGCCGTGATATGCACCACCTGTAAAACGATCAATTGCGATCCGAGTTTGTACTAAGTCAGTTGTATCCTTTGTATCCTTGATGATACTTTCATGGACAATTAGACGACTTGCTTTAGCTTCCTTAGTTTTGTCGTTACTAAAATCTGGTCCGAATATTTCATCTATAATTATTGTGGATTTTTCCAGAGTATTTACAATCCGTTCGGCTCGATGGCGTAATACTCCTGCTAAACTTGTACCGGATATGATCGGTTTGAGTTCACCATCTCGATGAGATTTCAAATGCACAACATCAGGTGCGCGTCCAGGTGTGGCTTGACCTGAACGAATGAGTAAGGGACTGGCTAATTTAAAAGTAGCCTGGATAGTGAAGCGATCGCGCTTATCTTCCCAACTTTCTTCTACTTGAAGACCTGCTTGAGTTAGTCCCTCTTTAATTGATGTATATACGTTAAAGATAGGTATAAAACCTGTGCGCCAATGCTCAAACTTTAACCAAGCTGTGCGATCGCTTGCATCTTCCAGATTAAAATACCAAATTTGCCACTCTTTAACATGACAACGACCGAAACCACGTCGTTTTTTCATGCCAAGGCAAATTTCACCACTTTTTGAACCATTTTTAGGTTCTAAGCCTTGGAGTGCGATCGCTAGTGCTTTAACTAACTGAGCTTCATCGTTGTCTTTCTCTATCAAAAGTTCAAAACTCAGAGGAAATTCTGTTCCAGCTTGTAATAACTCTAAGTCATACTTAGCTTTATCAGCAGCAGTATGAGTAACGCTATCGATTTTCACACCATCTCTGAGTTCAGCCTTGATAGGTTTAGTGCTTATCGAATCATCAATAATCAAAGGACTTTGAGTATCTTCTTCCCTTAGTTTAATTTTTTCCGGTTCGCTTTTAGCTGTTTCATCTTTGTAAGCAAATAGATCGCCAAACAGTTTGGTGGCTATGTCATTGCGTCTGTCACTTTCCCCATATCCCTTAGTATGTTCTCGTAAATAATTCCGTAAAGCACCTGCAATTGAAGAGCCAGTTAGTAAAGCATGGTTGCTAATACTATCTCGAAGCAACGGCAAATCCGTTGGACTGTCTGCGTCACCACTTCCTAAGCAAGTTGGCGTATCTAATACTAGAGTGCCGCGTACAAGAATCCGTTTGACAATATGGCGATTTGACTTATGACGCTGTTCAGTCATTGTTTTTCTCCTTCATCATCTTTTTGGCAACTGCGATAATTAAGCGGAGCGAATATTCTAGTGCTGTGTAATTATCAAAACCTTGCGGTAGACTAGCAATCCTCACAGTTGGTTTACCAGAAACCATAAAAATTTTAGTTTGTGAATCGCTGCGCCAAGAGTCATTAAGCCAGCTAGCTGGAGAATCCAGCAAATTCTGAATTTTCTCATCAAATTTTTCACCTGTGCTTAGTCTCGTACTCTCAAATTGCTTGCGAGCATTAGATGGCAAATTGCGTAGTAACTCACGAACAGGCTCGGCTAATTCCGTAACAGTTTTACGTTCACTTTCCGGCTTTTCATTCTCGATTTCAAGCTCAGATAAGGTTTTTCTAGCTACAATCATCAGTCGGGACAGTTGACTGTTAGAAATCTTATCTTTCTGAGTAAATTGGATACTACTAACTTGCTTCAACAGCAGTTCATCAAGATTTTTCCGTACTATCCTACTAGCTATGTCTTTAGCGATTTTTAATGATTCAGGTGCTAAAGATTCAGATGTGTTAACCGATTTGCTGTTTGGCTGTGGCAGTCTTGTCTTGTATTTTGTATGTTCATCATCTAACCAGTTGACGATAACTCGTCCAAAACCATCTACCCTCCGTTCTCCAATCCCTTGTTCCTCAAGTGTTTTAATTCTTTGCAAATCAAGGTCAACTTTGTTAAAAATAAACACGCTTCCTGCTGCAAAAGCTAAAGTTTGAGGTAAAGGTAGTCCCCATTTACGATTAAATCCTCCAACAATTAAACTGCTGGCGTAGATACCACATTCTTGAAATTCAAATTCTACATTTAGCGATACTGAGAGTAGCTGACGTAATACTTCTGAGTCGGCTACTACTTGCCCATATTCATTGCGTACAATCGTGTCACTTAAGAGTGTAATTGTTAAATCTTCATTTCGATTTCGTTTTATTCGCTCTTCAAGAGGAATTCCTGCTTCGTGCCAATCAGCATTATTTTGAACTAGCTCTATTATGGTATGACCATAGCCTGCGCTTTGGGAACCGCCTAACCAGATATCTTTTGGTTGCAGTAAAGATTTAATGGTGTCAACATCTTGTTCTGAGTCACATAAGACAACTGCTTGAAAAGTTTGCTTTGCATCTATGGCATCGTAGCAAAACACAGCACCGTTAGCCTCTGTTCCTCTGCCTTTTTTGCGATCGCGCTGATTGTGAATATTGATCCGTCTCTTAACTCGATACAAAAGCACATCTTCACCATCAACTGTGCAGAATTTTTCATCTAACAATTTGGGAGATAAATCTTCATCTCGTTCATCAACTGGAATTTTGCTGAAATCATATACAGTTCGATCGTCTGTCTCCGAAAAATCTACACCTTTATCCTTGTACCAAGAACGCGGTACAGGTAAAGTACGTTTGTGCTGAAGATCGGCAGGATAGGCATTCAAATAACTGGTTTTCCGATCGTTAAAAAACAATCGAGTCACGTCTGGGAAACTCTGACTATTTAGAATGTCGTCAGTTTCTCGCAGATGACGCTTGAGATAACGACCAATCAAAACTCCGCGAATCATGCTGCCAGGGATATAGGGGTAGGAGACATCGCTATTAGGATCTCCCTGAAGAGATGTAGCAAGAATCGGTTGCTGAGTATGCAATAAAAAAGTAACGGCTTTCATTTAATTTTCCCAAAATTTTCGATATAATTCATATCTTTTGTAAACTCATTGGTAGAGTCATGGAGGCTGCATTGTACATGACCCCGACCTCGATTGCGTCCGCTTCCAATCCTTCGCAGTGCTAATGTACCCAATGCCATAAGCGCTAACATATTTTTATCGTCTTCAGAATCTTTATTGAGTTCAGTTTCAAATAAAAGTTTTGATTCAAAAGGCAATTCTCGCAGAATTACACGAGCCGATCGCAAGCTATGTTCAGCAGATGCGCCATTTTCTGGATCGATCGCAGTTTGACGACGAATTGTAGTCAGAGATTCTAGAATGTCTGTGGAAGTTAGAGCAGGTTTATAACTAGAGTTGCTTCGCTTTTTGTCTTGCTCTGAATCTAGCTGTGCTGCGATCGCCTTTCGTAAATCACACGGTAAAGAAGCATCTCCTACATGAATTTTTGCCTGACTTTCAAGGGTACTTCCCGGTAAACCAAACAAGCGATCGGCAACTTCTTGCCAGTGCTGACGTTGACGATCATCGGGTAACACAGCTATTAAATTGTCGCACTCTTCACTGAGTAAACCTTTAAGAGTGCGTCCCCGTAAATAGGGAAATCCATAGCGATCGTGTTCTACTTCTTGGTCAACTAAACCTGCTACTCCATCACCACGTCCAAAAGTAGTATCGCTCAGAAGTTTAATTTTGAGGGTGTAGTTACTCATTAGATGATTCTTCTAAAGGGGTGTAAAAATCCATTGTTTCAATTGCATCAAAATAGCCGCAGATATCTGTATACCAACCTTCTTTAGCGAGAACAGAATTTGCTTCTGGAAAAGCTGGTAGGCTCTCTAAACTGTAAGCTTGTCTAAATTGCTCAGTGGCTTTCTTACCTTGTCGCAACACTTCGCGTAGAGCCATAACTTTGTTGCGGCGATCCTTCCAATCCTTATGTGTATTCAAATCATTGACTACCTGGGAAAAACCAGCCCAAGTACGCCACTGATTTGGGCAAGAGTGCGATCGCATTGGGCGCATTGTTAAAGAAGCAGGTTTATCGAGATCGGGAATTTGGACGCGGTACTCGCGTTCTCTAATTTCACCGATACTTCCTAGCAACCCACTAGCTGCTATATGCCAATCAATGGCAGAAAACAATGGTTTTTCATAGTCATTTGTTTCTTGTCGCATCCATTGTTTAGCTTGACTGCATAATGATTCACTCAACGCATAAGCTCGTGAAAAAGGATAGTGAGTTTTAACAATCGCAATTCCCGCGCAAGCTGTTGCTTTACCTTTTCCATCAGGTAAATCCTGAGTAAATTCCTCAAATCTTTCTAAGAACTTAACTGCTAAGGATAAACCTAATCGTCCGTCACAGACAAAAGTAACATCATCACCACCGTACACAATTGGGCGAAATGGTAAGTAGTTATCTTTGATCTCAAATTTCTCTTCATCAACCAACTTAATCACTGCACAACCAACAGCTTCTAATGCCCTGCGACTAGCTTCACTGACTCCCCAAGAAAGCTTACGCATTGCCATAACGAAATCTCTGTTCTTGTCTGGTATTGACTTGTTACTATTTGATTGTACTTTTCCATAGTCCTCAAATCGTTTACCCATCTGATTGCCATCAATATGAACTACAGCAATGTAGCTGCTTTCATTTTCTGACCGCCCTAAATCGTCAACATCCAGTGGGATATCATACTGTTCGTTACGCTTTCTAGGTTTGCGATCGTCAAACAGAATCTTCCTCAGTTCGTCGTTAGCATTATCAACTTGAGCCAGCTTTTTAACAACCTCTCTTGATATTGGTCTCATAACTCCGTCAATTTTTCTTGTTTCCACTGCGACTAATCCAGTAGAAACACAGCTAACTGTCACTCCTAAGCCTAATAGAGGAGCCGAAGGTCTAGGGTTCCTTTTTTGAATGTCTAGCTTGCCTTTGATTAGGTCATTTTCAATGACATCTTGTAGTAATCTCTGATTCCAGTCAAAAGGTTGATGGGCGATTTCAACATTTAGTCCTGACGCTTCAAGAAGTATTTTTTTGCTCCAATTTTCAGTAAAATTTCTGGCATAGTTATCTTCGGTATCTCGGAAGAGTAAAAACGTATTTCCTCCACCGGAATAGATTAACTCAGCAATAACTTCAGGATCTTCGTTAATGCGCGGTTCAGCCTGACTGAGATTGCATTCTGGAATGTAAACATTACCAAGATTTCTCAGACACTCTTTGACCCAATCATCAGTTGCTAACTTCACTAAGTAAGATCCAGCGACATTTTCCTTCAGTCTGTTACTACCAAAGATGTACTTCTGAATTCCAGTGGTATCAATTACTGATGCAATGTATGTACTCATTATTTGTCTACCTCTTGAATCCAGGTTTTTAGTTTTTCAGATAAGTCTGTAAGGTCACCAGAACCAAAAACATTCACCTTATCGTCTTTGATTTGAGACATGAAACCTTGTTTTATTTTTTCGGGCTTATCATAGCAGCATACTAAAGCTACTCGTGCCTCATCTCCTCCCATCTGTCGCGCTCGACGATAGGCTTCAAATAGTTTTAACTTGCACAATCCAGGTTCAGTATCAGTTGTACAAGATAGTGCAAAAAGTTGATATCCTCGTAAAAAAGCAACATCGAATTCAAAATGACCAATATCAGTATTTTCAGGAAAATTGAATGACATTCCCACTTCATCTATTAATCTTTCTTCCTCTTGTTTTACTTGTTCATCAATTTCTTTCTGTTCTTGCTGCTGAATGTCTGTTAACTTATGCAAAACATAATCTTCTAGCCAAACTCCCTCAAGCCATTTACAAATTTCTTTAGGATATTCTTTGGTTTTTGTAGGCTTTGGTATTATTCTTGCTTGTTCTATTTTTTGTATAGATAAACACCCATTATCATCAAGTAGTTCATGTTGTTTCAGAATATTAGTGATTTCTTCTGGCAATTCTTGAATAGGTAAGGCTAGTTTTCTCAGGTCTGTTGCATTTTTCCAGTCACCTAATTCAACAATCTTCTCTATTTGATTATTGGCATTTTTGATCTCTCCTAGATCTATCTTCGTTCTGGCTTCTAGCCGTAGTATCTTGCTACACCAAGTTTGCCACTTAGATTTATGCTTAATTATAGCCTCTAATAACTCAGGAAACGTAACTTCAGTTTTAGGCGGTTTACTGAGATTAAAACCATGTAATTTAAAGAGCTTATCTAACGAAAAATCAAGTTTTTCTTTAGGTATATCTAAAGGAACCGGATTAGTTGGCTGGTCAATCATCATCTTTAGGTTACGGGAATCTAAGTAACTGAAGATAGGTTCAGGGTTAAACTTGTATTGAGGCTCATCAAGTCTTGGCTGAAGTAAAGCTTGATAAGCATGAACAGCCATTGCTTTTGTCCCACCTGTGTAGTTCAATCCAAATTGCTTCTTCTCCGCATTATCTGGATTGACTTGAATTTCCTTGATTTTTTCTCGAATCCTCTTTTTGATTTCGCCAGCATTGGATTCGTTGTTATCCAAAGGAACCATTTCTTTGTCACTCAAACCTAATGCGTCCTTAAGACGTTCAGCAGGTTTTTGGGTGTGTTCGCTGAAGACTAGATAGGGCTTGCCACCTTCTGCTAGCAAGGTTTTTGCTGCGACATAATTCGGCAAAGGGTTCTCACCAACCAACAGAAACAGGTGGTCAACTTTGTAGTCATCGAACTCAGATGTACTCATAAAGCCTGTCTCTCCGTTTTTTTCAACTTTATTCCCAAATTATCGCATATTATCGGAATACCCCCCTTCCGATCGCCCTTACGCTAAAAATTACGCTAAAAAAAGCCAAAAAAACACAACACAAATCCCCAAACCCACCGTGAACCCAACCTTTCGCAATCCCCCGAAACCCAGACTCCTAGAGGATTTCGCCAACGGAACTCTCGACCAAATGCAGAATCTCACCCGTGCCATCAGGTTGTGGGTTTTGGTAAGTTGGCTGTACAGCGACGAGGGATATATTGCCCTTGACAATCCCTTTACCTATGCTGATTGGCGCGAAGCTTTCTTCGGCAAGAATTACCAAGATGAAAAGCACGAAGATATTATTAACAATTTAGACCAGAATTGTGCTTGCAACCAAACAACGCAACAGTGGTTTATCAAATACAATGTATCTGTAAAAGAGTGGCGGCAATCTTTTTTAAAAGAAATAACTATTGCTGATTCTGATTTAGATCATATATTGGCAGAAAAGTTATTCGCTCAGGTGCGAAAGTCGCTGCAAAATGACTTCGATTTATTGGTGAGTCGAAATTGGCTGAAACGGTTAACGAGCGTGACTGGTAGGAGCAAGAACTACCGCCGAGTTGAAGAACTACCGCCAATTTCCAGTCACACAGAAAACCCCAATACTGACAACAATTTGACTCCGCAAGCACAGGCTTATCTCGCTGCTACTTTGGGGATGTTTAGTTTTCTAGATCCGAGTTTGCCACTATTAGCTGACCAATTTTCAGAAGAGGTAGTTGATGAAGATAATCACCGGGTCTTTTTGTATGTTGATTATCTCGTGCCAGAATCTAGTCCGATGCAGGATGCTGTCGATCAATTTCAGAGCGAATTGCAGGAAACTTGGGACTCTCAAAATATCGCTCCTTTGTTATTAACGTATCGCAGCGCTCATCAAAACCTAATTAAGGAGTGCGTTGTTTATCCTGTTTGTATTTACTTTATGGAACGAGCTAAATATTTGTGTGGCTACGGCAGCACTCCCAGAGGTGAAATTAACTGGTATAAATATCGCCTCGATCGCATAATTTCAAAACGTCTAGAATCCTTGGATTGGCAAGATCCTCGGGTTCCGCAATTACTTAAGGAAAAATATCAGGAAAATAACCTACCAACTTCCAAAACAGTCAACAATATGTTAAGGGAAGCTTGGGGCTGCGATTTTTATAAGGAAACTGCGCTGATGGTATTGCGGTTCGATCGCACTTTTGCCCAATCCTACCTGCAAGGAATCAGCATTCACCATACCTGTAGCGCCATAGAGTACGATCGCGCCGCCACATTAATCAAACAATATACTCCCAACCCAGACAATCGACAGATTCTTTTAGATATAATTCAGTCTCGTCCTAGCACCGATATTTACTACCAAGTCAAGTACCGAATTACAGACTACTATGTTCTCAGATGGTTGCGAGCCTTGGGTTCAAAAGTTGAAGTTTTACTACCTTGGGATATGCGCCAAGAAATGGTTCTAGAAAGTCAAAACACTTGGAATTTATATAAATAACAAAATACTCCAAGTTGAGCATAACGGGCGATCGCCCTTGAGGGAACGGGAGATCATCGGTAGCGCGAGCGATCGCCGATCCGACTCATCCCTTTCCAAATAATTCAGCTTCCCGTCGATCGCCCCAAGCGACACACCAAGCAATACCGATCGCAATACTGTCCATATCCAAACCACTCTCAATCGGGTATGACAGCCCCAGATTGCCTTAATAACTGGCAATTATTCAATGTGCAATTCCATCTAACTCCCCATTGTCACCTAAATTTTCCACAAAAATCAACCGCCAGAAAAATAATCCCCCAACTCCCGCAACTCACCTCACATCAATCATTTTTCAGACATAAATTACTCTGCACCTACCCAAAATGACAACAAATAAGGTAAAGTAAACGGCACAATAGTCTAAGGTTCTCGAACTGCCACAACTCGGCAAACCCGCCCTTGACTTGCAAAACTCGCCAATACAGGCGACATTAACACCTAACAACTGACCAAAATGCAAACCTACTACTACGTTTTAGCCAGCCAACGCTTTTTACTAGAAGAAGAAGCCCTCGATGAAGTGTTTAAAGAAAGAAATCGTAACTACAACGAACAAGAAAAAGAAATAGACTTCTGGTTAGTCAAACAACCAGCTTTCCTAGAAGCACCGGCAATGGCAGCAGTCAAAGCAAAATGCCCTCAGCCAGCAGCAGCCATTATTTCGACAGATCCAGTCTTCATCACCTGGTTGAAACTCCGATTAGAATATGTGCTGACAGGTGAATTTCAAGCACCGTCAGCAACTATTCCCGATGCCCTGGCATCCCTACAGACAGCATGAACAAACTAGCAGAAATTTCCACGGCGAAGCTAGGAAAATCAAGGGGGAAATTGTACAAATATTTTGTCTCTCTTCCCCTATTTTCTGCTACCTCGATCGCCATTTTGACCTTGACATTTTTAGCGAGTTCTGTTAAAGCTGAGTCGAGCTGCGAACCGCCACAGTCCGACGAGTATTTACTGTTAATTGTTACCAAAACACCCGAACAGCAAGAAAGAGCAAAACGCTCTTTCCCCGGAAATACTGATAATACAGTTTGTCGTTATATCAACGATACGGTGACGCGAGTTGGTGGCTTTCGGAACTCGGAAATCGCCAACGATTGGGTTAAATATATCAAAGATGTTGTGGGATTGCAAGCTTACGTAGTTCGATCGCCCGCAGCAGCACTTCCCCAAAACCTGCCAGTCTACAACCCTCAGCCAGCAACAGGTTCAGAACCAATCGCCAATCCCCAGACTGGCAATCTTGCGTTCAATCCCCAAGCCCTCGGCCCCGGTTATGCCGTGTTAGTAGATTACTTCAATCAACCGGAATTAGCCGCCCAAGTCAAGCAAGCATTGGGTACGCAAGTCGGCTTAGCTTCCTACGGCCAGCGTCCTTTTTTATTCGTCGCTTATACAACGGATCAAAATGCTGCTATTGCTGCGGTAAAAGCATTGAGCGATCGAGGTTTTTGGCCGATGTTGGTAGACAGCCGCCGCGTTACGGTAATTAGTCCTACTGTTCGGTGAAAGTTAAGACGGCGGTTAAAACCACGCCTATTTAAACGATGTCCGAGATAAGACGGCGAATTCCATTCGCCCGGTTTTCTGAATTAACAATTTATGGTTTTTGGGGCGGCTGTGGGCTGGTTCCTAGCTGACTTTCGGCACGCTTTTTTGCTTCGATTGCGGCTTCGTAATCCGGTTTGTAGCGAATTGCTTTGTCATAGGAGCCGATCGCATCTTCGTATCTTTTCACCGCTACAAGGGCATTACCGCGACTGTACCAGGCTTCCGAGTAGTCTGGCTTGACATATACGGCTTCGTTGTAAGAGGCGATCGCCTCTTCGTACCGCTTCAAATTATATTGTGCATTGCCTCTATTGTACCATGCTTGAGATTCTTTTGGGTTCAAGTCAAGGGCTTTGTTATAACACTCAATTGCTTGTTCGTACTTGCGCAATTCGTGGTACGACCAACCTAAATTGTACCAGGCTTGATAATAATCTGGTTTTAATTTGACAGTTGTTTCGTAGGCTGCTACTGCTTCTTCATGCCGACGCATTTTTAGCAAAGCGATGCCTTTACTGTACCACGCTTGATGAAATTTTGGCTGGAAACGTACAGCTTTTTCGTAGGCTTCTAAAGCTTCTTGGTTTTTGTTCAATTCGAGGAAAACATTGCCTAAGTTGTACCAAACTTCAGAATTGTCAAATTTGATCTCAACTGCTTTTTGATAGGATTCTACGGCTCGATCGTACTGTTTTAATTTTTGATAAGCTTGTCCCCGATTGTACCAAGCACGGTACAAATCAGGCTGAAATTGGACGGCTTTTTCGTAGGAGGCGATCGCCTCTTCGTACCGCTGCGAATCTAACAGAGCATCGCCTCTACCTTCCCACGCTGGGGCATAGTCTGGCTGGATTTTCAAAGCGTTGTCAAAAGATGCGATCGCCTCTTTTGACTGTTGCAACTTATCCAAAGCATAACCGCGTCCCGTCCAAGCTTCCAAATATTCCGGCTTTAATTCTATTGCTTTATCATAGGCTGATTGTGACTCCTTATATTTTTTCAATTCAAATAAAGTTTTAGCTTTTTCCTGCCAAACTTCCGCATAATCCGGTCTCAGAGTTATTGCTCGATCGTAAGCTGCCAGAGCTTCTTCAAATTTGCTTAAATTGTAAAGGGTATTTCCTCGGTTGTACAAATCAGTTGCATTGGCAGAATTAAAAGTATTCACAGCATAAGTTGATCCTAGAATAGTGATACCAATTAAACTGGCGATCGCCAATATTTTGAAATATATTTTTCTTCGCGGTTTAGGAGACTTTTTCGCAGCAGCAACCGCAGGCAATACTGGAACAGTACCGATTAAAGAATTGTTCAATTCTTTAATAGCTTGCAGCGCTTCACTGGCACTAGCATAACGTTGCCTAAAATCGTATTTTACCATCTTATCTAAGATTTTCCCGAATTCAGGACTAACGGATGTTTTGTCCTGCCAAATAATCTCTTCTGTATCGGAATCTTTGGGTAATTGGTGGGGAGTTATGCCCGTGAGGCATTGAATTGCGATCGCACCTGCGGCATAGATATCGCTGCTAAGTTTTGGGTTGCCATGAGCTTGTTCGCTGGGCATATAACCGGGAGTACCGATGCTCACACTCAAGCTATTTTTGGGCTGAGGATTGGTGATTTGAGTGCTAATTTCTTTGACTGCACCGAAGTCAATTAAAACTAATTTTCCGTCTCGATCTCTGCGGAGGATATTGCGGGGATTAACATCGCGATGAATCACATTTTGCTGGTGTACGAAGTCTAAAATTTCCAGAAGTTCCTGCAATATACAAATGACTTCATCTTCCTTCATACCTCCCGCATTTCCAGGAGAAGCGGGCGTAATTTCTTGACTTAAATCGTGGCCTTCTATCAATTCTTGAACGAGATAAAACTCTTGATTTTCTTCAAAGTATGCAAAAAGTCGGGGAATGCGATCGTGATTTCCCAACTTGTACAAAACCTGCGCTTCGGTATCGAACAAACGTCGGGCTACCTGTAGAGTTTCTGGATCAGTTGCTTGAGGTTTGAGTTGCTTGACGACGCAGAGGTGATTCCCTGGTAGCTGACTATCTTCAGCTAAATAAGTTTGAGCAAATCCGCCGCCTCCCAAGTGACGGATAATGCTGTAGCGACTGCTGAGTGTGATTCCAAGCATGAAATTTACCTAATATTTCCGAGTCTGTGAACTACGCACCTTACTTTTATTTAACTGGTAGGGTGCGTTATCAACTTATTGAGAATTGTCGTCCAACCAATCACTCAACTCTTCCAAGTTTGAAAAACCCCATAGGGCGTTTAATAAAATTTCTAATTGGTCGCTCGATAACTGCTGAATACGCCTTTCTATATCGGGGTTTAGTTGACCTAAAAGACGATTCACCGAAAGCATGATTAACTCTATTTGTGCTTCTTGTCTGCCTTCTTGTCTGCCTTCTTGTCTGCCTTCTTGTCTGCCTTCTTGTCTACCTTCTTGTCTGCCTTCTTCCCGGCCTACAGCCACTGAACTTTCCTGATCTTGAGCAAAGAACTCTTGCTGCTGTAACGTGTTCAATTCATCCTGTGTCAAACTAACTTCATTGGCAATTTCAAAAGCTTTCTGAATTTGCGGAACTGTAGCCATTGTTTGAGGCACTTCATCCAAAGTACCAGTGGTTTTGATAAAGTAAATCCACTTGTCCGTAATATTTTCTAGTTGATCCAATTCTTTCTTAAATTTGGGCAACTCTACAAATACTAACTCAATGTCATTCTGTAGATAATCAGACAGGCGAGTTCTTTCTTTGAAGACAAAATGCGAAATTACATCTTGATGCCCGCTAAACATTTCAAAATCTGTGATAGTCAAAGCAATCACAGGTCGCAATTGCTGGTATAATTCTCCCCTTGTTAGTTGCAGTGCATAAGTTTTTGCTGCATTGTACAAAACTCGCTTCCCAAATGCCTGCACCTTCAAAACTTGCATTTCGATAATCACAAATGTGCCATCGTTAAGTAGCGCTTTGACATCTAAGTAGCTGTTTTTAACTCCGGCTATTTGAGGGGCAAGATAAGGGTCAAGGATTTCTAAGCTTTCAATGATGGATCTGCCTTCATAGAGTATGGCATTCAAGAAACTAATCAAAATGTCGTTACTCTGGGCAGACCCAAATATTTTCTTGAAGGCAAAATCAATTTTGGGATTGATAAATCTCATGTTATTTTTCTCCCTAAACATTGGTATGGTGCGCGCTGCACACCATACTTTAATTTTACTTTAAACGGCTTTCAAAATCTCATCGTCAACCGAAAAATCTATCTCAGCTTTGTCCCGTCCCGAAACTACATAATCATTCTGAAATGAATCTTTCAATCCAGAAACTAAGTCGAATTCTGGTTTCCAGTTAAGCTCGGTAACAGCTTTATTAACTGAGGCGAAAAAGTGCTGCACTCGCATTGGGAAAGCTTTCTTTTTGCCAAAGTCAAATTGTTTCGGATCGTAGTGTACAATCTTAATATCATCGGGCGATTTGCCGGCGGCTTGGATGCAGGCGCGAGCTAAACCGTCAAAGGTGACAAATCGATCGCCCGAAACGTTGTAAATTTGCCCGATCGCCCTTTCGTTGCCCAAAACCGCAGCCATAGCATTCGCCAAATCTTGACAATGCCCAAACTGCGTAAAGTGCATACCGTTACCAGGAATCGGAATCGGGCGATCGCGCGCAATGCGATCGAAAAACCAAGCCTCCAAATCGTTATAATTTTGAGGGCCATAAATGTAAGTCGGGCGAATCGAAGTCCAAGGCAAACCGGACTCGGCCAAGTAAGTTTCAGTTTCGCATTTACCCAAATGTCGGCTTTTGGGATCAGTAGCATCCCCTTCAATATGAGGCATTTGATCCGATTTCAAATAAACCCCCGCCGAGCTCATATAAACAAAGTGCTGCACCCGTCCTTTAAATATTTCAGCTAAAGGCTTTGTATCGCTCAATTCGCGACCGTTGTTGTCAAAAACGACATCAAACTCAAGAGCCGATAACTTGTCTTTAAGTTGATCGACATTTGTGCGATCGCCCAAAATCTGTTTCACACCCGAAACCGGTACAGGCTTACTACCCCGGTTAAACAACACAACTTCATGCCCTTGTGCTGCTAAAATCTTAGTAAGATAAACCCCGATAAACCGAGTACCGCCCATCATTAAAATTCGCATTATTTTCGATGATCCTTATAGTTAGTGTAAATATCTTACAATAAAGCGAGTATCTTGCTTTACTAAGTAGGTCATTGCCAAAAAAACAATAGTATTTTGTAGGGGCGGGTGCCGGCTAAAAATCTATGATACCAGCCAGTTGATCAAGGCAAAACCCGCTTTACTAAGTAGGTCATTGCCAAAAAACAATAGTATCTTGTAGGGGCGGGTGCCGGCTAAAAATCTATGATACCAGCCAGTTGATCAAGGCAAAACCCGCCCTCCCCATCTAATGTTTATTTGTACCCACCTAAGTAGATGAGTGGGAAAATACACAAATGTCATTGCGAGCGAAACGAAGTGAAGTGAAGCAATCGCAGGGGTTATGGGAGCTTTACACTTTGTTACATAGCAAGGTTTATTTACGCCTACCTACTTACTTAACAGTTCGCGATCGCACTTACAAATTTTTATAATATGACAAGTGCGTAAGTAAGGATGAGTGGGAAAATGATCCGTACTAGCGATCGCCCATAATATCTGTAGGGGTTCTTGCATTGCCCACGACGACTGCCTTGACAGGCTAGTGTGTTTCAGATAAAATAAATATCTAATTCTCTGATTATTAACTGGTAAAATATAACTATCAGCTCACATAACAAAACTGACTCAAAGGCTAATTTATGGTAAGCATAATTTCTGAACATATTACAATTAATCCCGGTTTTTGCGGTGGTCAACCTTGCATTACTGGACATCGAATTAAGGTACAAGATGTGGTAATTTGGCATGAGGAAATGGGAATGTCACCAGAGGAGATTATTTACCATTATCCTTCAATTACTCTAGCTGATGTTTATGCGGCTTTGACTTATTATCACGATCATCGTGAAGAAATTAGGACACAAATTAGAGCAGATGAAACCTTTGTCCGTGAGTTACAAGCCCAAAATTCGTCTATCCTTCAGCAAAAATTAAAGACCCTAAATGTCAAGAAGTCTTAAATTTCATTTAGATGAAAATGTAAGTAATGCCATTGCGATCGGTCTGCGAAGGTATGAGATTAATGTGACGACTACAACGGAAGCAGGCTTGTTGGGCAAGCCTGATGAACTTCATGTAGAATTTGCGATGGTAGAAGGGAGAGTAATTTATACTCAAGATGCAGATTTTTTAAGGATAAATCAAGCTGGATTACCTCATAATGGGATTATTTACTGTCATAAAAATAGTCGAGCGATTGGAGAAATTTTGAGAAGTTTGGTAATAATTTGGGAGTATCTTGAGTTGGACGATATGACAGGGCGTGTGGAGTTTATTTAAGACTAATATTAGTTTGTTTCTCGAAGTGCGATCGCACCCTGTCTAATCGCAAAAGTAAGCGAAAAAGCCCGCAAATTGTTGTTCCGTTTATGCTGTAACCATTTCGGGTTTGATATCGGGTGATGCTGGCTCAAAGTACAACACCATGATTTGCTCTCTTTGCAGCCCGACAGACTCATAAGTACGTCCGTTGCGATCGCTAAATTCAACCTCAAACGCTGCACCATCAGCCAACAGTTCAACCACAGTCCCAACTTGTCCGCGCCACAGGTTGTATTCAGGAATGTCAACTGTCAAGGCAACGACATCTAGTAATTTAATTGTATTCTTTGTCACTTTTATTACCTCCAGGCACTACATTATAATACGGTGTCTGAAAATCCCGTATTCTAGTTTTGTTTGGCGATCGTTGGAACTCATCGGTTAGATTGATAAACTCTGAATTACAAATTACAACTTAACTATTGAAGAAATAACTTAGTTGCCACCACAGTTCGCCATAACTCCAAAACAAGAATTTACCGGGATAGCAAAACCTAATATCTAAAGCGTCAGCAATATCTTTGTGAGCAAATAAATCTAATTCACATTCCCCGGCTCTAATTTTAGCTACGAGTATCATATCGATAAAACAAAGCCTACTGATAAGTTCTACGTAAAACTCTTCCGTTTTACCCCAATCATTTAATTCCTCTATACCTGAAGCTCCTAAAGATGTTTGAACGAAATAAACTAAATCATTATACTCTTCTAATAAATTTATTTCATCATCATGACCATTTCGTAGTATTCTTATGATCTCCTCTAGTTGATCTATTTTTGCAAGCAGCTTTTTTATGATCTCCTCTAGTTGAGCTATTTTTGCACGCAGCCGATTAATTTCCTCATCCCGAGTTATTATTATAATTCTCAAACGCTCAATTTCTTCTCGTAGCTTTTTTGTGATCTCCTCTTGTTGAGCTATTTTTGCAAGTAGCCGATTAATTTCCTGAGCCAGATTTTTATTTTCATTTTTCAAACTCTCAATTTCTTGCTGAAGAAGTGCAACTCTCGTTTTCTCCTCATTAAGCTGTAGCTCTAAACTTCTTTTGGATTCTTCTAGCTCTCTGGCATTCTCTTCTAGTTGCTTAACTTTTGTTTCTAATTGACGGTAATTGGAGTTTAATGAATTGGAGTTTAATGAATTTAACTCATAAAGTTTTCTTTCTAATTGTTGTTTTTCTTGCTCTAGCTGGTTATTATCTATCTCTAAAGGTTGAATTCGGTCTAGTGCTCGTCTTAGTTCTGACTCTAAAGAGTTTTTGCTAGCTCGGAGTTGTAGATTATCTTGCGTCAATCTAGTATTATTATCCTTAACTTGATTTAACTCTCTTCTCAGAACGTCTCTTTCTTGCTGTAAATCCGTATTTGTTTTAATGAGTGATTGATTTTGGGCTATGACTTCATTAAGCTGGCTAGTAATCTCTTTAACTTTCTCGATTAAAAATTCCCACGTTATAAACTCTATATCTTGACTACTGAGAGAACCACCCAATTCTTGAATAAGAACTTTTTTATGAGCTTCTAGTTCTTCAATTTTTTGTTCAAAGTAAACATTTTCAATACGAATATTTGTTGAAAATTTCCTTACTTCATCTCTTTCGCTCTCAACGCTTGCTAACTGTTGTTGTAGCCTTTGAACCGTCTGCTTCAAAGAATTGTTCTCAGTAGTAGCTGCCTTGAGTTCTGCCTCTGTTTGCTTAAATCTTGCAAGGATTTGAACTATAAAGGCGGTAAATAGGTTATTTCCTTGTTGTAACTGCTTGTTTATTTGCCTAAGCTCAACTGTCTGTGCTTCGAGCCTGTTATCCTCTGGTTTGTTCTTACCCCTGCAAAGTTGCAGGTAAATTATTACGATACTTAGTAAAGCTATTAAACCAGCAGTTTCGTAAACCATACTAATACTTTTTTGAAAATAGCGTTTTTGGACATCGGTTCCCAGGCAGAGCCTAGGAACCAGTTAATTAAAAAACAGAGGGCGAGTTTCACATAAAACTTAACCCCAAAAGTCAAATTGTATGCTCTAAACTCGCCCTCGCAAAACTCTCTTAATAAGCGTCTTGCAGCTCGTAGAAATCAGGGGAAATGTAATCTTTCCGCAGCGGCCAGCCTACCCAATCTTCGTTCATCAAAATTCGTTTCAGATTCGGATGTCCTTCGTAGACTATGCCGTACATATCGTAGGATTCCCGCTCTTGGAAATCTGCCGCTTTCCAAATCCAATACACTGATGGTACTCTCGGATCTTCGCGGGGGATAAATACTTTGACGCGGACTTCTTCGGGATGGGAAGCGTTATCTGTCAGCTTAGCTAAGTGGTAGACGCTGACTAAATCTTGTCCAGGGCCTTGGT
>Ga0335395_10000486_pt1 | contig 24762 bp, 17 predicted proteins | sample MAT02_FD_205744 | JGI IMG/M metagenome (GOLD analysis project Ga0335395, IMG submission 205744) | Freshwater microbial communities from Lake Fryxell liftoff mats and glacier meltwater in Antarctica - MAT-02 (spades assembly) (version 2) ...
TATCTTGTGCCTGCGCCCGCAAATGGTTGACCCCGCACAAAAACAGGTAGGAGCCGCGACAACAGTCGTGGATGCTCCAAAAATTTTAGATCCTAGTTCAAGCTCCCAAATTCAAAGCTGCAAGTAAATCTCAAATCTCAAATCTCAAATCGACTGACCTAATTATGGGTGGATTTTGGGTTGTAGGATTCAGAAGCCAGCCGTTGTTCAAACAACCACTGTTTGCTTTCAGGGGTATCATCCAGCCAGCGATCGATCAATTCTGCCCATTTGACAGGCAGGCGCAGCTCATGCCAGGTTGAGTGAGAAGCGACAGAAAGATTGTGGTAAAGCGCTGAATCCGAAATTAGTTTTTCCATACATTCCGCTAAAGCCACAGAGTTCCCCGCCTCAAAAATCATAGAATTAACGCCGTGCTTCAAGTGAGTTTTAAACATCGGGTGATCCGAAGCTACGATCGGAGTTCTAGTGCGCAAAGCGTGCTGAATTGTTAGGGGAAAGCCTTCGGGATATTCGTGTCTGCTAGTAACTAAGACCACATCAGAGTCTCTCATCTTATCTTCTAAAGTCGAAGTTGCTATCATCCCCAAAAATTCTACAGAATCTTTGATTTGCAGCTCTTCGACTCGTTTGGCAAAAAACTCTTCTTCGCCTTCACCTGCCATTTTTAAGTCAACTGATATATGCCGCTCTCTTAACTTTGCTACCGCTTCTAAGATATCGCCAACTCCCTTACTTTGGACTAACGCGCCAGCGTAAAATAGTTTCAAAGTATTGAGGCCTGTAGGGAATTTTTTCGGCAACAAAGAGCCTGGATTGGTCTCTAATAGAAAGTCCCACGGAATTATTTTATCTGGTTTTACTCCAATTTCTTTGAACAATAAAGATGAAGTGATGCCGTAAGTCCCAACCCATTCTATTTGCTCGTTATTCAACAACTTAGCGAAGAAATAGTTACGGATTTTATTTCGCCAAGTTTTTGTTACAATAGATTCGGCAAATACAGCGATGGTTCTAATTTTAGTTTTAATTGCCCACTTAAAAACGTCTGGAACAATCGCCCGCATGACTAAATGAGTCGGATTTTGCTGGGCAATTAACTGGATCAATTTTTGGGAATTAATTTTGTTAGTAAATCCACAACCGATCGCCCGCACGCCATTTTCTAGAACCACATCTTCAAATTCTGGTGTCATGCAGCAAATAACCGTTACTGACTCTGACTCCGCTCGTTTCCGCATCTCGGTAACGGCATCAACAGAATATTTTTGAGCGTAGTAGTTTTCGATTCCTTCCTTGGCCAAGCGATGAAAAGCTTCTGCATAATCGCCCGCATACTGAACTATGACTAAACGCATTTTCCTAAACTCTGATTGTATAGTTTTAATAAGACTGACGGTACAAAAGACTTATAATCAGTTTGATTTGGGGTGGTTGGATATATCGCCACTCTCGGACTGTTAATTTTCTTTTGCTTCAGTCTTATTATAAAGAGTTTTGGAAACAGGCACATCAATAGATAGCAGCCGCAGTCGCTTTGGATGGGGCTTTCAGGCTAATTTTTTCTTAATTTTTCTGACAGTGTATTGCCAAATGCCGGGGAATTAATTCCAATTCAATAAGTAGAAATACTATCCCCTGCAATTTGATCTCCGAAGTTGCGATCTGCACTCACTTTCGGCACTCGTTTAGCATATTGGAGGGGATATCGGCATGATTTACTTCTAAAATTTACAAACCTTGACAATATTTGGTTTGAGGGGACTCAGTAAGCCAAAGTTTCTAAAGTTTCCCGCAGATAGGAGCGAACCTGCTGATCGATCGTGGCATTTTGGTGCTGACGCTCAAAATTGAGTTCTAGCTGCCAGCGTTGAAATCCTGAACTTGCGCCGATCGCCGATTTGAGACTGCCCCAGATTTCAGAATCTTCGCACAGCTCGATCGGCTCTGCGGCTTGAGGTGGTTGTGCGATCGGTAGATAATTCGCCATATTGTGATACCTCTGTTTTAATCCCCTATTAGGATTTAAAGCTTACCTTGACTCTCTCTATTATAGATTCTTCTCTCCAAATAGCCAATATAAAATATCCACAACCTGTAATTAACAATTAAATATTAATATTATTAATAATCTTAATCACAGGCAAAAACTAGCTATTTTTTTTAGATCATATATCTGTCTTAAATAAAGTAGCTTAAATTACATTTATCTCAATTTTAATTTTTTGATTTCACTTTTCGAGGGATTGTTCGGGTAGCGATGTAGGCAGGTTGGTGTCTGCGGGTTTTGGGTTGACAAGACTACCGGATGCCGGGCCGATTGACTCTGCGGGTACAGCAGCAGTGGCAGTTGTTTCGCCCGCAAAAGTCGGCAAAAGTCGATCGACTTGCCAAGGGGCGATCGTAAAACCATGCCGAATTTCTTCTAAAACATAAGGCTTTGTTGCTGCAAATTCCGATTCCGGCATCAGCAAAACCGCCATAACACCAGCAGACACCTGCAAAAACAAATTGCTAGCTAAAAAAGCCGCAACTGCCAACAACAATCCAGCCCACCGCCAGGAAGGAGGAAACGGAGCCACCCCAGCAGCCAGGGGAGCCAATCGGTAGAGCTGCCACAAAATTACTGCTAGCAAAACAGCGACAAAAAAAGCGATAACTTGATTTAAATTAGTTTTAAACCGACTCAGAATCCGCTGCTGTGAAGAAGTTAAATTCTGTGGTTTCACCGCCACAACTAAAATACTAAAAATGTAAAAAGGGCGGAACCACTGCATCCACAGCACAGGAGCAATACCTGCTACACCCACTAAAAACACTTCTAACCAGACAGGGAGCATGGGAGAACCCACTGCGAGTCCCAGCAAGCACAGTCCCAAGAAAATTGGCACTGTAGCCACCCCAGAAAGGTGAATCCACAAAAAAGGATCTGACCAAAAAGAACGCATATCGATTGGATATTTAAGATTTGAGATTTTGGATTGAGGATTTAAAGAGTGAAACTTTAAAACTCAAGGCAGGTTAATTAACCTGCCTTGAGTCCAAGATCCCCAATTCAGAATCCAAAATTATGCCGAGAGAGTGCGGCGCTTAGTTACCATGCGGTACGATTCAATCAGATCGCCATCCGCCCAGTCGCTAAACCCACTCAAGGAAATACCGCATTCAAAGCCAGTATTGACTTCCTTGGCATCTTCCTTCATCCGTTTGAGGGAGTCGAGGACACCTTCGTAAACGACATTGTTACCCCGGCGCACCCGCACCTTACAGTTACGGATGACTTTGCCAGAGAGTACCATACATCCAGCGACAGCCCCACGACCGATCGCGAAGACAGCACGCACTTCCACCTGACCCAGAGGTTCTTCCACCAGTTCAGGTTCCAGCAGACCTTCCATCGCCCCTTGAATGTCATCCAAGAGGTTGTAGATGATGCTATATTCCCGCACGTCTACCCCTGCTTGATCGGCCGCTTGGCGAGCGCCGGTGGCGAGATTAGTATTGAACCCGACAATCACAGCATTACTGGCGGCTGCGAGGTCAATGTCGGTTTCTGTGACTTCCCCAGGAGCAGATAGCAGCAGTCGGAGTTGAACTTCTTTTTGAGGAAGTTGAGTCAGAGCGCCGACAATTGCTTCGAGGGAGCCTTGGACATCTGCCTTCAAGATTAAGTTGAGTTCCTTAAGAACACCTTCCTTAGCTTGTTGAGAGAAGCCACTGAGGCTGATCCTACCACCTTGCAATATACGTGAATCTCGTTGGGATGTAGCTCTGGCATCGGCGATCGCCGCAGCTTCTTTTTCGTTCGCGAAGACATCGAATTCATCTCCGGCGCGAGGTACATCCCGCAGCCCCAGCACTTCCACCGCAAAGGATGGAGTTGCTTGTTTTACGTGTTCGCCGCGATCGTCGATCATAGCCCGCACCTTGCCCAAAGCCGAGCCTGCGACCACAATATCGCCCACCCGCAGAGTACCGTTCTGCACCAGCAAAGTTGCCACAGGCCCCCTTGCCTTATCGAGGTGAGCTTCAATCACCGTACCCTTAGCCGCGCGGTTCGGGTTAGCGTTGAGGTCTTCCATTTCCGCGACGGTCAAGATCATTTCCAACAGCATATCGAGATTTTCGCCTCGGATCGCGCTGACAGGAACCATCGTAATATCACCGCCCCAGTCATCGGCAACCAAGCCGTACTCTGTCAACTCTTGTTTGACTCGTTCCGGCTGAGCGCCTTCCTTATCAATTTTATTGATCGCCACCACAATTGGCACTTTAGCCGCTTTCGCGTGACTGATAGCTTCAATTGTTTGTGGACGCACACCGTCATCGGCCGCTACCACCAAGATCGCGATATCTGTCACCCGCGTTCCACGAGCCCGCATTGCTGTAAAGGCTTCGTGACCGGGCGTATCCAAAAATACGACCTGCTGACTCCTGCCTTCGTGTACCACATCCACGTGGTAAGCACCGATGTGCTGGGTAATACCCCCAGCTTCTCCTTGAGCAACCTTGGTTTTGCGGATCGAGTCGAGCAAGGTAGTTTTACCGTGATCGACGTGACCCATAATCGTTACTACTGGTGGACGGCGTTGGAGGTATTCCATATCTGTGACGTCCAGCATCTCGATCACTTTGAGGGCTGGGGCTACTTTTTCAGGGGTTTCTACCTCTATGCCCATTTCTTCAGCTACGATTCTCACCGCTGCAATATCCAGGGTTTCGGTAATGTTGACCGCAATCCCTTTAGAGAAGAGCCGCTTGATAATTTCCGTTTCGGGAACAGCCAAAGTACCTGCGAGTTCCTGAACGGTCATCGGCCTGCTAAGCATCAGTGTTTCAGGACGTTCTACCTTAGCTTCGACTGTTTTGCCACGGCTACCGCGTCCGCCTGAAGAACCAGACGAGCTTTTATCGTGAGAAGGGCCCGGTCTCTTATTTTTGCCACTACTTCCGGGTGCGCCCGGAGTTGGTGTTGATTTTGGTGCTGCTTGTGTCTTCGCCTTAGCAGGGCGGGCTAGGGACAGACTGACCGTGACTGGTGCTGGCATATCCAAGCCATTTTCTAAGTCATCGTCATCCTCATCTATGGGTTTGAGGCGACGTTGTTTGAGTTTGGCAGCCTTGGCAGCCTTGGCAGCATCTGAGTTTTCGTCGTCGTCTTCTTCCCAAATGGCCGAAGTCTTTTTAGCAGGACGAGGGAGGGAGGGCCTTTCGAGGAGAAGAATCCCGGAGTCCGGCGTATTATCTTCTTCATTGTCATCAGTGTCATCCCCTGCGGCTCCGGTGTCGCCACCACGGCTACGCAGCCCGGTAGCTGACGTTGCGGGGGCTAGACTCCGGCGCGGCCCACCACCTGGCTGGGGTCGATCGGCAAGTTGAGTTCTGACTGGCCCACCACCTGGTCGGGGTGTGCGCCCGTCGCGAGATTCGGTACCTCCCGGTGCGGGTCTGCTAGGACGGCTGGGTTTAGCCGGCGCTTCCAGATTTTGTGCCTGCTCTGATAGCTCTTGCTCAGTTCTGGCAAGTTTGAGTACCGGCTTATTTCCCAGATTTTGTGTGCTACGCGTCGCCGACTCCGACGCCCCTCTGACTGGTGGCGAAGTGAGTTTTGCCCCTGGCGGCGCTGGAGGTGCGACTGGCGGGCGTTGCGTGCGTTCGGGAGCCTTTTCTGACGGCGGTTGAAGTGCCGCAGGTGCCTGAGCGCCGATCGTACCTACTTCTGAGACTGTTTCTGAGACTGTTTCTGAGACTGTTTCTGACGGAGCCGCCGAGACAGCGACATTTGACTTCGACAGTACAGGTCGATTGATATTTGGTTTAGCTGGAGACTGGATTTGTTGTTGAGTGGCGGGCGATTTGGGAGGAGTTGCCACGGTGGCCCCAGGCTGGGTTTTTTGCTCCTCATTGCCCGCGGGCTGGGAGGAGGCACCAGCCGGCCGTACTTTTGGACTGCGTATTTCTAAAATTTGCTGCTTTTTTTGTTGGTCGTTAGGGTGAGGGCCAGATTCTCTAGATGGCGCTGCTGCTCTTTCGGGAGGAGCTGGCTTGCCGGGGGAAGAGTGGCTGCTGGCTACGTATTTTTCCGCTGTTTTGCGAATTCGTTCTGCTTCAGATTCTGTAATTGTGCTGCTATGGCTCTTCACTGAAATATTGAGCCGTTCGCAAACTGCCAAGATGTCTTTATTATCCAAATTTAGTTCCCGTGATAATTCGTAAATTCTTACTTTGCCGTTGTTCATCCACTCTGCCCTCTTTTGTGCCAACCAGTTTTTACATTTTGATTTTTTGTTCTAATGACGACATCATTCGCTGTGATTGATTCAGTGTCAGGAATCGGGGTTTTGGTACTCGCTCAGCAATTTTATCTAAAAAGATGTAACTTGCTGAAGTTTGTGGTTGGAAAATTCTCAAGTTTTTTGGGGAACCAGAGAACTGAGAAGTCTGAATTTTGGCAACAGCCATTGTTTCAAGCTTCAAAATTTGTCTTTCCACCTTGAGGATACCTCTGCTAGTACCTTACCTTTATATAATCTGACACAAATCTTTCCAGACTGGTGGGCCGATCGGATTGGGGTTTTAGAGCTGGCGCTACCGGTAATTACTGGTAGGGCTGCCCGCGAGGGTTTATACAGTCGAGGCCGAACTATTGTCGCTTTTGGGAAGCGTTGAGCCACAGTCAGATGTCAAATCAGATGTGGCTAAACGCTGCCAAAGTGTTTGGTACAGTTCGTTAGATACAGGCGCTTTGAGCGATCGCCCCAGTCGATTTTTTTTCTGAGCTGCTTTGAGGCATTCTGCTTCCTGACAAAGGTAAGCGGAACGACCGAGGCCACGATCTAATTGTACCTGATGGGAAGGATAGACCCTGACTACTCGCCAAAAAGCTTCCTTAATATCTATTTTTCGACAACTTGCACAGCACCGGTAGTTCGGTTTCATCGGAGTCAGAGGGGGGAGAGTGGGAGAGTGGGAGTAGGGGACAAGTCCTCCTAGTCTCCCGTCAAGAAAATAAGAGTGAATGTCGCAGTTTTTAGACTGGGGCTTCAGTTTCTTCCGTGGTGGCTGCCTCACGTGCCTCAAATTCTGCGGTTTCCTCGTCGCCGTCGAAGCCTGATGCTTCGTCGTCTTCGTAGTAATCGCCTGCTAATTCTTCGAGCCTAGTTGCTTCTGCTTCTAATTTGGTGTCTTCGGCGTCGCGATCGTACTTAGCAATATCTTTGATATCGATTTTCCAACCTGTCAAGCGGGCTGCCAGGCGCACGTTCTGACCTTCTTTGCCTATGGCAAGACTGAGTTGGTCTTCAGCCACCAAAATATGAGCTCGCCTGCCTTCTGGCGCAACCAAACGCACTTCATCTACTCTAGCTGGACTTAGGGCGTTCGCAATATAAGTTGCGGGATCGGGAGACCAACGGATTACGTCGATTTTTTCGCCACGCAATTCGTTGACTACTACCTGAATCCGCGATCCCCGCGCTCCGATGCAGGCTCCTACGGGGTCTACATCACGATCGAGAGTATCAACTGCTATTTTAGTCCGCGGGCCGACGTGCCGCGACGGAGGATTTGCCTCTCTAGCTACGGCGACAATTCTCACCACCCCGTCTTCAATTTCTGGCACTTCGTTAGCAAATAGGTAAACCACCAAACCTGCATCTGCTCTAGAAACAAGTAACTGTGGGCCTCTAGTAGAGCCTTCGCCTACTTTTTTGAGATAGACCTTAAATGTGGCGTTTGCCCGGTAATTGTCATTGGGCAACTGTTCGCGCTTCGGGAGTTCTGCATCTACTTCTGGCTGACCGAAACTGCTGGTGACTGCCAAAATTACCGACTGTCTTTCAAACCTCAGCACTCTTGCTTGAAGAACAGTTTCTTCTAAATCTTTGAACTCTTCTTGAATCATTTTGCGCTGTTGATCGCGCAGTTTTTGTGCCAGCACTTGTTTGGTCTGGATGGCCGCCATGCGACCAAATTCTTTTTGATTTGGTGTAACATCTACAAGCACAATGCTCCCAGGCTGAGCTTCCGTCGCTACTTCTTGGACTTCGGAAAGTGATATTTCATGATCGGGATTGACGACTTCTTCGACAATCGTTTTGTTGGCTAAAACGCGGAAACCTTCTTGTTCTGCGTCGAGTTCTACATCAAAGTTGTCGAAGTATTCTTCGCTGAAGTGGTCGAGTTTTTGGGTGCGGCGGTAGCGTTCGTATCCTTTGAGCAGGGCTTCTCGCAAGGCTGCTTGGACGGCGTGTTTGGGTAAATTTCGTTCTTTACTAATACCTTCGACCATTTCTTTTAGTCCGGGCAGGGGAACCATTGACATATAAAACACTCCTTTTTTGCTGTGACAATACGTAATATCAATTCCGGTTTCACCGGAATGACTGTTAACAGTTAACTGTTGACTGTTAACTGTTGACTGTTGACTGTTGACTATCAGTCGAAAAAATGACTGGTGGTTGACTGTTGAGTAGATTTTACAATTCCGATCAAGCACAGATTTGATATAACTGGTAATCGGTAATTTGTAGTTGGTAATTTTCGAGAAAAAACGATCGTTGATGATTTATGAGTTGCGGGATAAGATTAAGGAAGCTGGTTGCTGTCACAATTTATTTTTTGTGACTATTCAACCCCTTGATACAGATCTGATTCTTAAAAATTAACTCGCAGCGAAGCGTTTTTAGCTTACTGCGAGGCAATCTCAAATCTTAAATCTCAAATCTCAAATCTCAAAATTTCCCTTTACTACTCCTTTGTTCCTTCGTCTAGTTCAACTTTGGCAATTTGATCGCGGGGAACTTTAACCTGTCGCCCTTTTTGATTGAGATAAACCGTTGTTTCATCCCGGCTGACAAGTAGTCCTTTCCACTCTTTGATTCGCGAGTCCGGTTCGGTGGCTTTGACTGTTACGGGGAAACCTTTAAAGGTAATGAATTCTCGATCGCTGCTGAGCAACCGGGATATGCCGGGACTGGAAATCTCTAGCACGTAGGCATCGGGTATGATTTCGGATGCTTCTAACTCGGCTTCCAGGGCTGTACTCATCCGCTGGCAGTCGGCTAAACCGGTGTCTTGCTGGATGTTGCGGATGTCTACCCGCAAGACGGGAGGATTTTGGTTGGTGTGAAACACTGCTCCCACTACTTCCAATCCCAGTGTTTCCGCAACGGGGGTAGCTAAGTCAATGATTTGTGGGATTAGAGGATGAGTCATAAAAAGAATAGCGGAATGCGGGAAACTCAGCGACTTTAGTCCTGAGAGGGCGCGGCCCGGCGGTTTCAACACATTCGACTACGCGAGAGTGACCGCCGCGTTGAATCTTTCCATTACCGCCTTGGGATTGGTAGACTTGGTGTACTTTTGTATTGCACTCTCAACGGGACAGTTACCGTTTCAAATCTCCCAATCCTGTACGCATAATGTTTTGCTCGCAAGCGAGCCTACGAAAGCGGGGTGATGTTAGCTTCGACCAGTTATAGGAGCTTTTTAGACTTGCAACACTGTTTCAGTGACTTTAAAACTGTTTAATTGCAAATGACAGAGCAAGGAACTAGCTTCGCATTCGCCTGGTGTCGTGACTCAAATAACGTTTACCCTTTAAATCGAGGCGAACGACTACGCTTAGGGTGGCAAGAGTCAGCACAGCTTGCTTGATTTCTCTTGCAAGCTCAGTGGCGTTGATTCCCTGAGTTACTGACATCGAATAGTGAAGTTAAAACTGGTCTTACTCTTTTCCTGCGACTAATGCAACAAAAAAAGTGGGCTTGACCCACTTCTAGGTAAAACAATTTCTTCCAAGAAGTTTGAGGTCTGCTTCCGATCGAAGTTTGCCTCATTTTTCATTTTAGCTCGATCGCCCGCCCAGTGACAAACCGATCGCCTCGGGAGTGTCGGAGGGAGTGTCGGGGAGTGTCGGAGGGAGAGAGAGGGAGAGTGGGAGAGGGGGAGAGTGGGAGATGAGAAAAAGATTCTATCTTGCTTCTGACTAATGACTAATGACTAATGACTGATGACTAATGACTTCTTCCTTCGAGATCCGTCAGCTTAACGCGGGGCTATCCGTTGCAATTCTTTGGCTTGTTCTAAAATTTTCTCGAAGTCTTCTTCGCTCAACTGCTGGATGTAGTTGATTTTGAACTCTTCTAGGAAGTCGCACAGCAGCACTTGTATTTCTTGCCAGGTTTGCTGCTGTTGCAATTCAGCTCCTAAAGCTTGCCCGAAATGTTGGACTAACTGGCTTGAGAGTTTGATACCTACGGGGTCTTCGCTGGCGATTTTAAAGGCTTCGTAGGCATCTTGGGGGCCGAGGGTGACTAATTTGGAGAGTTCTGCAACTAATTGCTCTGCTAGTTGTGCGGGCAGGTTTCCCAGTCCGGGTACTTGCTTCCATCCTTGATAGAGGGGGGATTGTTTGAGAAATAGTTCTATATTGTAGCGGAGAAGGGCTTCTAGGTCTGGCTGGAGTTGGGGCAGGACTTTGTAGACGGTGATTTGGACTAGATGGGTGGCGATCGCTTCTATTTCATTGATATTGTTGATGTCTAGATATCGTTGTTTTTGTGATTGAAATAGTTGACGGGCTAGCTCGCCTGTGGTAATGGATTGTTGCATCTGGTTGATGAGCTGAATTACTACTACTTCGGTCAATTCTTGGGCGAAGTTGGCGACGAAACCCCGGCTGATTTGGGTGCGTATGGGTTGGAGATCGGGCATTTTGGCTTGGTGGATGCGAATTGTGACGGGTAATATTCGCAACAAGCGCCAGAAGGGAAGGAACAAAAAGATGTCGTACCAACGCCACAGCATGGCTGCTCGCCAACTGACGCTGCGGTGGCGGCGACTGATGAAGTAGGTGCGGGCTAGAAATTCGATCGCGAATATCGCCATAAATGGCAGGTCGATTTTCCAGAAGTTGTCGGTAAATTCGCCGTTTTCTCCGATCGTGCGGTAATAGTTGATGGCGATTAATGGCTTGATTTTGGCGTCAAACCATGTTATTTCTTGTTGCCAGCCTTGTTTGTTTAAATACTCAGGGCTCCAGAATGTTTTGAATGATTGTTTGGCGGATTGTTGCGGATTCGGGGTGCGTGAGCGCATCCGGTCTTTAATTTTTTCTAGGCTACCACTTTTGGATGCTAGTCGAAACGGATCTTCGTCGATCATTTTCGTACTCAGATTGTTTATTTCCTGCAATTTGGCTGCTACTTGGGGAGATGGCAAGCCTGTCTGCACTACTTGAATTTTTAATTCTTGTAAGGTTTTTAGATATTGTTCGGTGTCTCGGTTGGGTTTGATTCCTTTAAATGGATCGTATATTTGGGTGAGAACTGGTAGTTGCCGGAAGTAAAAATCACGCCACGGTATGTAAGTTATGTCAAATAATACGAGGCTTAAATTTCCCAGGGCGACCAGTGCCATGAACCGCTCGAACCAGGGAACTTTGGGTGATTCTTTTGGGGGGTTGGGAGTTTGAGAGGGCAGTAATTTTGGTGTCACTGGCAGTTCCTAATTAAGTAGACGGCTCGCAAGAAATGTAACTGGTAATAGCAGAAAAAAGGAAATAGCTTAAACTGGCTAATTGTCGCCAGCGCGATCGGATTGCGATTCAGCAAGCTATTATTTATTTTAACGTGGGGAAAGTTGGGGTGTTTTGGATTGTTGATTGGGCCTGGTTGGGTAAAATTTTATACTAGAAAAATATTAAGGTCGATTCACGATCGGGATAGCTTCGCCGCGCGTACTTGAGGGCAGCCGCAGCTCCCGTTAGTCTGATTCTCTCTGTCAATAAAATTATATCTCAGGCGGAATCATAAGTTTATTTTCGGCGTTGTAGAGCTCACTGGTGGGTAATAAATTACTATTTTTGTTGAATCGGCTGGCTATTTGACCGCTAAATCAAATGTATTGCGCCTTCTCGGAGTTTCAGGTTAGATTTGGGCTTCGAGTTTGAGGTCAAACCCTCAAGAGAGTTATACTTGCGAGCGGGGCAGTCTAGCGAGAGCGCCTCTGAGAGCGGGAAAATGGCTGCTACTGTAGTAAAGTTCAGGGTCTCGCCTCAACAACAAAAAAACAGCTCGCGATCGGACTCTTGAATAAAATGACACTCTGATCATAATTTTGTTTGCATCTTTTAATATATGACATACTGCCTTAATCTCGATTGCCCAAGAGACAAGCGTCAGAACCCACCAGGCACAAAGTATTGTCTTAATTGTGGTTCTAAGCTGCTGCTAAAAGACCTTTATGCAGCAACTGAGCCGCTGCGTGACGGAGGATTTGGCAGGACTTTTAGAGCCGTCAATCATGGAAAATTTGAGGAACTGTGCGTTATCAAACAGTTGTCGCCGCCGCCGGAGTTTCAGCGGAAGCCTGCTCATTTTAAGAAGTATGTCCGACTGTTTGAACAAGAAGCCCGACGGCTCTACGAACTGAAACACCCGCAAATTCCTCAGTTGATTTCTTATTTCGAGGAAGATGGGCGCTTGTATTTGGTGCAAGAGTTTATTGATGGCAATAATTTAAAGGATGAGTTAGAAAAGTACGGTGGTTATAGCGAAATTAAGATTCGAGAACTGCTGTTAGATTTGTTGCCTTTGCTGAATTTTGTTCACGAACGTAATGTAATTCACCGGGATATTAAGCCTGAGAATGTGATCCGCCGCAATCGCGATCGCAAGTTGGTTCTGATAGATTTTGGGGTTTCCAAACAGGTAGTAACTGAGGCTCCGACTAAAGCGGGAACTAAGCTGGGAACTCCCGGTTATGCGGCTTTAGAACAGCGTCATGGTAGGGCGGTTCCGGCTAGCGACCTTTACAGTTTGGGGGTTACTTGTATTCGGTTGCTGACTTCTGTTATGCCTTATTTGGATATCTACGGGGACATTCATGATGACCTTTACGACCCGCTCGAAGGTCGCTGGCTGTGGAGGGAGGCTTTGCCGAAAGGAACAAAGATTAGCCAGGATTTAGGTCAGATTTTGGATAAGTTGATTCAGGAATATGTCAAAGACCGCTACAAGTCGGCTGTGGAAGTTTTGGAGTTTGTAGAACCTACTGTTGTGGTGATTTCACCAGCGCCAAAGTCTCAGCAGGTAACTGTTCTTAGTCCTTCTATACCGACTCAACCTGTGACTCAGACTCCGCTAGTTTCTATGAACTTAGAGTCGGAAAAAGGGATAGATTATTCTCAATTGGAAAGGCTGCTGGCTGCTAAAAATTGGCGGGGTGCTGATGAGGAAACTTCTGTGAAAATGCTGGAAGTGATGGAGCAAGTTTCAAGGGGTTATTTGAGCGAGGAAGATATTAGGAGGTTTCCTGCTAAGGATTTGCAGACTATTGACCAACTTTGGGTTAAGCACAGTCACCGCAGGTTCGGCTTTTCTGTGCAAAAGGGTTTGTGGGTGAAGTCGGGGGGAAAGGCTAGTGTTTATGATGCCACAGTTTGGGAGAAGTTTGGCGATCGGGTGGGCTGGCGGGTTAATGGTCAGTGGGTATACTATTCTGAACTAAATTTTACTTCTAAGGCAATGCCTGGACATTTGCCTGGGGGGACTGTTTTTGGGTGGGAAGGCGGGGTTTTATGCGGTGTTTTGGGTTTGGGCGGGGTGTGGTTTTTGCTGTCACGGCGAGATTTGTAGTTGGTTGTTAGTTGTTAGTTGTTATTTGTTATTTGTTATTTGTTATTTGTTATTTGTTATTTGTTATTTGTTATTTGTTATTTGTTGGTTGTTATTTGTTGGTTGTTAGTTGTTAGTTGGTTGTTAGTTGTTATTTGTTATTTGAATTCTCAATGATCGGTTGTAAGGTGCGCATTGCGCACCCTACAAATCGATCGGCGTGGGCGATCGCAACTTAAATTATTGTCATTGACTGCGGCGAATTTCAGTAACTTGGTCGGCAACTTCCAAAATTGCTGGTGGCATCGAAGGCCCGGTCAAAATAATATCTAAGTGGTGTGGCTTGCTGTCAATCAATGCCAGCACTTCAGATTCGGGAATTAAGCCTAAATTCACAGCTAAACTCAATTCGTCGAGAATAACTAAGGCATAACTGCCTTCGCGCACCGTATTTTGAACGTATTGCCACAATTGTTCGATCGATCGCACTTCTAGCTCATCTAAATCGGCCTTGTCAATGCAGCGGGACAAATCGCACCGCACCCAATCTAAATTCTGCCCCAGCCGCACCGGATGCTGATGCCCTTGATTGATTCCCCCTTTGAGAAATTGCACTGCTAATACCGGATTCCCCTGTCCTGCAATTCGGAGCGCCTGAGCCATGACACTGGTAAAAAAGCAGCGGTGCGGGGCAGTAAAAACTTGCACCAGCCCTTCAACTGTGTAGGGCAAGCTGTGGGTTAAATTGAGTTTAGGGGTTTGTAACTGAGCAACCATAATGGCAATATTTAATTAGTAACTGAGTCTAGAGTGTGGCTTTGACCTTGACAGGGATGGAGCCTGCTTAACAATATATAGTGTACTGGGCCGATCGCACATCGCATCGCACGCTAGATATACAAATTGTCAAAAGCTAGCTGTAGTGGGATTCGCAGTCATTTTGCCCGATCGATCTCAATAACAGGTAAACTTTGAGTGTAGCAGCGGTAGGAGCAAAGCACTGTGAGATTAGTGATTCTGGGAGGGCCAGGAGCGGGAAAGGGAACTCAGGCAAAACTACTTTGCAACAATTTGAGCATTCCTTTGCTCGCTTTGGGGGACATTCTGCGGGAGGCGATTGCTTCTGAAACGGCTTTGGGCAAGTTGGCAATGCCTTATGTCAAAACAGGGGAGTTAGTTCCCGACATAGCTATGATTCACTTCATTCGCCGCCGACTGCTGCTGTGGGATGTCTTTAATGGCTGGGTGTTGGAGGGCTATCCACGAACGGCTTTTCAAGCTGAGGAGTTGGATTTTTTATTAGACGATTTGGCACAAGAGATAGATTGGGCGATTTGGTTGAAGGTTCCGACTGAGTTGTTGTTGAGTCGATCGATCCAGCGAGCGCGATCGGATGATAGTCCAGAAATTTTACAACGGCGGCTCGATTTATTCGAGGAGCAAACTCTCCCGATTTTAGATTATTATGAGTATCGCAACAAGCTGTTAACTATCAACGGCGATCGACCACCAGAAGAAGTGCAGCAGGATATTCTTAAATTTGTGAATAGTTAATAGTCATTAGTCAGCAGTCATTAGTCATTAGCCGTTATTTGTTGATTATTACTCACATCTTGCACCATTCTCAAGAACAGGCAAGATGCCTGTTCCACAAAAAATAAATTTTCTTGTGGGATGGGCATCCTGCCCGTCCGTGAAAGGCTAGTTGAGAATGGTGCAAAATATCAGTTATTACAAATAACAAATCACAAATAACCAATAACAAATAACAAATAACTTATGTCCATAAAACGTGCCGATGGCAGACAACCAAATCAACTTCGTCCGATTAGTTTCGATCGCGAATTCAACAAATTTGCTAGCGGATCGGTGCTAGCAAAAAGTGGCGACACTCAGGTACTGTGCAGCGTTACAATCAAGCCGGGAGTGCCGAGATTTCTGGAGAATACTGGAAAAGGTTGGCTGACTGCGGAGTACCGGATGTTACCAGGATCTACGCCGCAGCGACAAGAGCGGGAATTTATGAAATTATCGGGGCGCACTCAAGAAATCCAGCGGTTGATTGGCCGGAGTTTGCGATCGTGCTTGGATATGCAGCTTTTGGGCGATCGCACGATACTTGTCGATGCGGATGTTTTGCAAGCTGACGCGGGGACTCGCACGACTTCTATTAATGGCGCGTTTGTGGCTGTGGCTGATGCTTTGAATAAGTTGGTGCAAAAAGGTGATTTAGCGCGATCGCCCCTTGTGCGTCAAGTGGCGGCCGTGTCTGTCGGACTTTTGGAAGGCGAGCCGTTTTTAGACTTAAATTATCTGGAAGATGTGGCGGCGGAAATTGATTGTAATGTGGTAATGAATGGAGATTTGAACATCATCGAAATTCAGGGAACTGCGGAAGAAGGAAGTTTCAGTCGGAGTCAGTTAAATCAAATTTTGGATGTGGCTGAAATAGGGATTCAGGAGTTGTTGGAGGCTCAGCGGCAAGCTCTTTAACTTAGTTGATTTCAACTTGATGATTGCCGATATTAATCATTCATCCAGATCGAACTCAGCTAAGATGTTACGAATCTCATTAGGACTAATATCTTCTCGGTCTGATTTAGCATAAATGGTTAATAGCAGTACGCTAGTCGGTGACTCAACTTGATAGATAAGTCGATAACCAGCGCTTTTCCCTTTTTGGATATTGCTATTTCTGACTCTCACCTTCAAGATGATATAATTTTCACCCATTCCGGGGATACGATCGCCAGTAAAGCTTCCTCCTTGGAATTGTTCAATAATTGGCTGAACATCCGAGCGAATCTGTCGATATTTTTTTGACAAAGTATATAAGTTTTCCTCAAATTCATCTGAGAATATGATAGAAACTGGATTAGGATCATTCAGCATCGATCCTCTCCCACAGCTCAGAAATTGGTCGGGTTTGTCCTGCTTTTGCTTGCTGTAATGCTCTCCTGAGACTTGCTTTCACTTCGGCAATGGGAGTATCATCAGGATCGGTTTCGACTTCCTCTGCTACTTCGGCAAAAAGTAGGATAACTCGCACTCTGCCGGGGGGAAAGCCTTCGATCGCGCGATCGAGCAATAATTGACCTTTTTCATCTATAGTTCCCAATACTTCAACAGTTGTCATCTGTTTCTCCTGAAGGTATTTTTAATCAATTTTATCATATTTTATGAGAGTGAAACAAGCTTGATATTGGAGAGCGATCGCCATTCATCCATCCGCGTCCAGGAAAGCCAATCTTCCTGTTATCCTAAAAACATACTTCATTCCCCGATCGCACTTATGGTTGCATTACCCGATCGCCTATCGATGAGCGCAGAAGAATATCTGGCTTGGGAACCCACCCAAGAACAACGTTACGAGTATTGGGATGGCGAAGTCGTCGCTACCACAGGCCAAAGCCGCAATCACAGTCGGATTTCAGGAAATTTCTTCAGAATCCTAGATGATGCGCTTTTCGAGGGCCCTTGCGAACCTTACATCGCCGATGTCAAAGTCCAAGTACAACGAGGGAAAAAGTATTTTTATCCTGATGTTGTCGTAACTTGCGACGATCGCGATAACGATCCGCAATTGGTGCAATTTCCTTGCTTGATTGTCGAAGTTTTGTCACCTTCAACAGAATCTCTGGATCGCGGAACGAAGTTTGCTAAATACCGCCAATTTTTAACACTGCAAGAGTATGTCTTGGTGCAAGTTGAACAGCCAGGAGTAGAAATGTTTCGGCGCAATCAACAGGGACAATGGGTGCTATCCGAATATAATTTGGGCGATTCCTTAACACTTGAATCGGTTGGTGTCGAAATTGCGATCGGCGATTTATACCGCCAAATACAATTTTCTTAGTCCGCGAAGGCGGACATTGTTTGTGTAGCCGCGAATTCCATTCGCCCTTTCTTTTATTTCTATCTTAGTCCGCGGAGGCGGACATTGTTTGTGTAGCCGCGAATTCCATTCGCCGGATATTCACCCGAAATTCGCCGGATATTCAACGGAAATTCACGCAATATTCACCCGAAATTCGCCCTTTCTTTCTTTACAAAACTTGCCGTGGGGCGATCGGAATTTCAATAATAAACTCCGTACCCTCTCCAGGTTCAGAAACACAAGTCAAACTCCCACCATGAGAACTAACAACAATCGAGTGCGAAATAGATAGTCCCAAACCAGTTCCAGAACCCACTGGTTTAGTTGTAAAAAACGGGTCAAATATCTTGTGCAGCACCTCAGTGCTCATCCCAGAGCCGTTGTCAGCCATTCTGACGATCGCAGTATTTCGGTCTGTTACCTCCGTGGCGATCGTAATAGTAGGATTATTTTGAGGCTGAGACGGACAATCCCTCGCCAACAGCAGCGCATCGATCGCATTTGTCAAAACATTCATAAATACCTGATTCAACTGCGACGCATAACAAGTAATTAGCGGCAACTTCGCGTAATTTTTAATCAACTCAATTCCCAAACGGCCACCCTCTTTTCTCAGACGCGGCTGCAACAGCATCACCGTACTGTCAATGCCTTGATGGATATCCACCGACTTCATTTGCGCTTCGTCTAGTCGCGAAAAATTCCGCAAACTCAACACAATATCCCGGATTCTTTCGGCTCCCACTTTCATAGAATCCAGCAGCTTTTGCAAATCACCAATCAAAAATTCCAGTTCAATTGTTTCTATTTCCTCTAGAATTTCATCAGCAGGTTCTGGATAGTGCTGCTGATAAAGCTCAATCAACTTTAGCAAATCTTTGACATATTCACTAGCCGGATTTAGATTGCCGTAAATGAAACTTACAGGATTATTAATTTCGTGAGCTACACCAGCCACCATTTGCCCCAAACTAGACATCTTTTCCGTTTGAATTAGTTGAGCTTGAGTTAGTTTCAGCTCGCGCAAAGTTTTTTCTAAACGCTCGTTCTTTTCATTTAACTCCTGCGTCCGTTCTTGCACTTTCTGCTCCACCGAATTGTAAAGCAGAGCATTTTCTAAAGAAATAGCAACTTGAGACGAAAGCAGCCTTAAAACTTCCAATCTATGAGCATTGAACGCACCGACAGTTAAGTTGTTTTCTAAATAAAGAATGCCGATTAGTTTGCGTTGATTGATGATCGGAGTACACAAAAGAGATTTTAGCTGATGTTTTGCCACGTAAGGATCTGCCGTAAATCGCCCCTCAGCCGCATTACTCAAGACCAAATCCTCGCGAGTTCTTTCCACATAATTAATCACCGTCACAGGTAAATCTTGACATTCTTCTACAGGTGTAAATTGCATCACCGCTACATCTTCAGCAATTACTGATGCTTTCGCTGAAATTAACAGTTTGTCATCTCTAACCAAGATTAAGAAACCGGATTGTGCACCCGCGTTTTCTATCGATATTCTCATCAAAGAAGCCAGTAACTTGTCGAGAACAATTTCACTGGAAATCGCCAGCGATGCTTTCATTACAGTTGCTAAATCCAGCACTCTCGCATCGCTACCAGTAGAAGTATGAATAGTTGTTGTAGTTTGACTGTTGTTAAAACTGCCGTTGAGCGGTATCATTTCCCGCAACTGCGGATACTTCTGCTCCAAATCTTCAACTTTGCGGATGGCACCCCAGCGTAAGTAGCATGAATGAGCTTCGCGCAAGTGGATTTTGGCATATTGATATTTGCCTTTACTCAACCAAAACTTGGCTGCTAGTTCATTAGCCAACGCTTCATTTTGGACAAACTCATTGTCTTGAGCAAAAGTTATGGAAAGGTCATACAATTCTACAGCTTCTGAGTCTTTCTTGGAAATTCTAGCTATTTCTGCTTGTACTAAAAGGTACTTGTGCAGAAAATTTTCTGCACAATTGTCTGACCAGATTTTCATCTGTTTTTGATTTGCCTCTAACTTCTTCAAGTATTGCTTTTGCTTGTCTGCTGAAACGTTGGGGAAAACTGCCGCTAAAACTAGAGAAAAGAAAAAATTCCACTCGGTAGCTGGTATCGCTCCGGTAATGAAAGATAGCTGCTTTTCTACTTCCAAAGCTAGTTTTAGTGCTTCGTCAAAGTTGCCGTACCAGTACATTACCTGGCATTTGCGAATTTGATAAAGGCACAACGAGTATAAATTTTGATGAGCTTGACAGTTGTGTACATATTCAGCTTCGCTCATATCATCGCTTTCAAATACAAATTTTTCAGAAGTGAGTTGGCTCAAGTTGCGCAGGATCAACTCTACCCCTAATAATATATCGGTAACAAGCTGATTTTTCGTTTTTTGGCTGAATTGCAAATACCTGCTCGTGTCGGCCAAAATTTGCGATATTTCTTTACCTTGAAAAAAGTAATTAGCTATGCGATTGGATAGGATATAACCTGCATATTCTAAATCTCCTGATTCTAAAGCGGCTTGATACCCTTCATTGCTGATCGCGTGTGCTTCTTTAATATGATTGAACCAGTAATGAAAAATACTGACCAAGGACGAACAAGCTCTGCACTTCAAGCCGATATTTCCCGATTTCTCGCTCAAATTCAGCGACAGCATGGCAAATTGATAAGCTGCTTTGTAATCTCCAGAAACAGCGTTTAAGAACATACCGTAGCCCGCGTAGCAGAGAGATGCTTCGGGAACCAAACCGTATGTGAGAGAAAGATTGACTCCTTTTAAGACGCTGACTTTCCACAAGTCGGGATTTTTGAGATAAGCAGATGTTAACAAGTTTGTGATTAATTTGACAGCAACTTTTTTTTCTGGTACAGTCATTTCGGGAGCGTCAATCAGCGAAGCTATGTCTCTACCTGCTAAAAAGTTTGTGGCTGCTGCAAATTCTTCGGAGATGACTGTTTGCAACCCGTCTAGCGGCAAGTCAATTCCCAACAAGTCCAAAGCTTTGATTCCGGCTTTAACGGCTTCTTCGTACTTTGCGCGGAGGGTGTACTGCACGATCAGCAGGTTGTAAATTTCTACCTTTTCTAAGGCCGATCGCGCTTTTTGCAAAGTTATGTTGATAAATTCTTCAGAATGCTCGAAATAGCCGTTTAAATACTCAACATTTGCCCGCTCCATGTTGAGAGCAAAGGCTAAGTCGTAGTGAGAATCCCAAATATCGGCGGTTAAACCGTCCATACCTGCGGTTAAATACTGCAAGGCAGCAACATAAGCAGTGGCATCTTTGGCTCTGCGGGCGGCATCTAAATTCAGTGTTGCCAGTTCAATTAATTCTCGCTCGTCTCGAATTAGCGATCGCGCGACATTCAAGTGATCGACTAATTCAAAGATTCTGTCAGCGCGATACTCAGCCGGAGTGTTTTCCAGGATTTGCCGGCCGATTTTCAGGTGAACGTCTTTCTTCTGTGAGTCGTCGATCAGAGCGTAAGCTGCTTGCTGTACGCGATCGTGCAAAAACTTATAATTCAGAATTAACAGCGGAAACATCACGTAATCTAGTGACTTACTTTCCAATTCCGAAGTTGGTAGAATCAGTCCCGACTGAATCGCCGGCAGTAACTGCGAAAAAGTTTCCGATGCTTCTTTCTCATTAATTAAAGAAAGAGTATTCAAATCAAATTCATTACCCAAACAAGCCACCAAACGCAAAATCTGCTGCGTTGGAATTGGCAGTTTTTTCAATTTTTGTACCATCAAATCTACTACATTGTCAGTGATTGCGCACTGTTCGATTTGCGTCATATCCCAGTGCCAGCCGCCCTTGCTCCCCGACTGCGGCGGGTGAAAAACTAGCAGGTTTTCCTGATACAATGTTTGCAGAAATTGATTAACAAAAAAAGGATTTCCGTCTGTTTTGCTGACAACCAGTTCAGCTAAGGGTTTGACAGATTCGCGATCGCTGTGCAAAGTCTCCGCAATCAAATGAGTGATATTTTCCACACCCAAAGGCGACAAAGCAATCTGATTAATGATGGCTTCCTGATTTCGCAGCGTCTCCAAAGTCATCATTAAAGGATGAGTCGGACTGACTTCGTTATCCCGATAAGCGCCAATCAAAAACAGATATTGTGTCGCTTCATCTGTCATCATCAATTCAATCAATTTGAGTGTGGCAGAATCAGCCCACTGCAAATCGTCGAGAAAAATTACCAGCGGATGTTCTGGCTGACAAAATACGCGAATAAAATTTTGAAATACTAAATTAAAGCGATTCAGAGATTCCGTCGGCCCCAATTCAGCTACAGGAGACTGAGCTCCGACAATTAGTTCAACTTCGGGAATTACATCAATAATAATTTGCCCGTTTTGACCGAAGGAAGTGCGGAGTTTTTCGCGCCAAATTGCTAATTGAGCTTCGCTTTCAGTTAACAATTGCCGCACCAATTCCGAAAAAGCGCTGACAACGGCTGAGTAGGGAATAGTCCGCTTGTACTGGTCAAATTTTCCCCAAATAAAATAGCCGTGCCTGCGGGTAATCGGCTTGTCTAAAATCTTCACCATTGCCGATTTACCAATGCCGGAATAACCAGCAATTAGCATCATCTCGCTGCGAGATTTATGTTGTCCTCTAGCGATTACCGACGACACGGGAATTTCTTGTTTCGATTTAATCTCTTTCTTGAGAACAGAAATTTGGGACTGTTTGATGTTGTAGGCTCGATTATTTGTGGCTGCTACCCGTTCAAATGCCGCTAAAAGAGTGTCAACTTCTCGCTGTCTGCCGTAAAGTTTTTGAGGGATTTGAAATTTGTCAGAAATATCTTGGCTACCGAGAGCAAACTCAGAAATAACCCCAGATGTTTGCAATTGAAACAAACAGGATTCCAAATCGGCTTTCAGTCCCCAAGCACTTTGATATCGATCCTCAGCGGTTTTTGATAACAATTTCATCAGAATATCTGAAACAGCTTGAGGAATTTCCGGTGTAATTTCAGCGAGAGGTACTGGTTGTTTGGCGATGTGACAGTGAACTAACTCCATTGGATCGGTAGTGGGAAAAGGGAGCTGTCCTGACAGGATTTCATAGAAGGTGACGCCGAGGGAATAAAAGTCGGTGCGGTAATCGATTATCCGGTTCATTCTGCCAGTTTGTTCCGGCGACATATAGGCTAAAGTGCCTTCTAAAAAATTGGGATTTTTATTCGGAATGTCTTCCAGACTTGATGAAGTTGAGATGCTAAAATCTATGAGCTTAACTTGACCTGTAGCCGGATTAAAAACTATATTAGAGGGGTTGATATCTTTATGAATTACATTTTTGGCATGAATTTCTCCCAAAGTTTCAGCAACTTTGATGGCAGTAGTCAAAAATCCTAAAGTGGTAAATTTTTGGGAAGCCATAAAGATTTTCAAAGATTCGCCGCCAAAATCTTCTAAAATCATTGCCAGACTATTTCTAACCTGCTGCAATTTGTAAACTTTAACAACTCCATCGAGGAGGTTTAAGTTGACAGTAATGTCATATTCGCGCTTGTATCTATTGAGTTCTTCGGGAGTGGGATAGTCTTCTTTGATCAGTTTGATAATAACAGGTTGGTTGTCTTGCTCGTTGCGGCCGCGGTAAACCAGGGAAGTGCTGCTTTCATAAATGAGAGCGAGAACTGCAACGCCGGGAATTGCCATCATAGTTGGTTCTCTCAAATTAGGTGTGCTTGGTCAATATTACAGGACTTACGCGCGGCGGGCTAGAAACCCGGTTTTTTGGTTGATAGTCGTTGACAAACCCCAGATTTTTTTTGTGTTAACCGGGTTTTTTTTTCGTAAATCCTATGTTATTCTTCATTATCACTCAAGAGCTATCTTTTGGGATGTGTGGGAAGACACGCCGTATCCAGAAAAGACACCGGGCGGTTGAAACCGCGTCTACACAGACAAAACCCGCCTCCGCGGGTTGAAGAGTGGGCGTTTAAAATTAGGTTGTTTTCTTTACACCGCGGAGGCGGACTTGGTTTTTGTAGACGCGGTTTCAACCGTACGTCCTATCTATGGGGTCATCTACGCGCTGGCTCGAATAATAACCTTTAATCTCGGAATTAAAAAATCTGCCTGTAGAATCAGCATCTTGCAGAGATTCCCAAATTTCCGGTTCTACGTCGCTGTATTGATAGACTGACCCGCTGCTAAATTCTATTTGCAAAACTCGATCCTCTTCGTTGTATCCGATCGCGCTAGCCATTGCCGAATCTACCAGCATCATAGCAATTGGTTCGGCGCAGGGAGCAATTTCTGGTGATTCAATGCCGGCATCGAGTTGGGTGGCATCTGTATTCGCAATGAAATCAACCATTTGCAGGCCGTGCATTGCAGCTTCGGGTGCGGCTATTTCGATAAATTCGAGGCATTCCCCGCGATCGATCAACAGTCCTAACTGGCCGTTAGAGTGACCGACTGCTAAGACATTGCTCAAGTCAATTTTGGATAGTTTCATGGGATTTGTCAAGGATTAATTTCACATCAATATTTCCCCCAAAAAAGCCAGTTTTGCTGTCGAGGCAATATTGGATTAATTAATAGTATATTCTGAGTTGGCTAAAACCTCAACAAATCTAGGTTTGTGAAAATCCTGCCAGCAATCTAGGTGTAAGGTACATCGAGGACACCCTACATTGAGAAATTTTGCTGCTTTCTTAACGAAAATTGACAATACATTAAGAATTATTGCCATAAAACACAGGTAAATTTGTTTTAATTGCGAGTCAAATCCTAGCAGCAAAAGCGTTTGAGCATCTCCCAAATCTGTAAATCTTCAGAAAGTTACTATTTCTAAAGGATTCATCCGGTGAGAAGATTGGAAACAACCTTAAAATTTAGCAGTAATTGCTCGATCGGGCAATTCTCAACCAGCATAAGGAAAAATACCTGTCAGGAACCCAACTCTAAAGAGATTGGGCTTGCAAGAGAAATCAAGTAAGCCATTCTGACCAGCCTAAGACCTTCGAGGTCTACGTTATTTGGGTCACGACACCCTGTGGATGCGACGCTAGTCCCCTGCCCTGTCGCTAGTGGTTAAACAGTTTCAAGGTCACTGAAGCAGTGCTGCTAGCCTAACAAGCCCTGATAACATTGGCGAAGCTAACATCACCCCGCAAGGGAGGCTCTAATCGAGCAAACATTATGCGTACAGGGTTACAAGGTTTGAGACGATAACTGTCCCGTCGAAAGTGCATTACAAAAGTACACCAAACCAAGTAACTCCAAGGCGGTAATGG
>Ga0335395_10000487_pt1 | contig 24760 bp, 25 predicted proteins | sample MAT02_FD_205744 | JGI IMG/M metagenome (GOLD analysis project Ga0335395, IMG submission 205744) | Freshwater microbial communities from Lake Fryxell liftoff mats and glacier meltwater in Antarctica - MAT-02 (spades assembly) (version 2) ...
AGGTACAGGGAGGTAAAGGAGTTTAGAAAATAATCTTTTCTCTAGTAATAATCCAGCTTAAATTCTCTTCCCTCTCTACAATCACTGCTATTCTTTAACTCCCCTTACCTCCCTGTACCTCCCTGTATCTCCCTGTACCTCCCCTTACCTCCCTGTATCTCCCTGTATCTCCCCTTACCTCCTCTTAATCTAATGCCAGATAACTTACTAATTTTAATTGTTGGGGGCTTGTTTTCTGGAGTCCTTGCTGGTTTCTTGGGGATTGGCGGTGGGACTGTGCTTGTCCCTATTCTTGTGGCTTTGGGCTACACACCCGTACAGGCAGTCGCAACTAGTAGCCTAGCGATCGTGATTACCTCCATCTCTGGCAGTATCCAAAATTGGCGCATGGGCTTTCTAGATTTAAAAAAAGTTTTGTATCTAGGTATTCCTTCGTTGTTTACTGCTCAGTTAGGGGTTTACATAGCTAGTAATGTTGCTTCCTATATTTTGCTCTTTGCCTTCGGGTTGCTGCTCTGGTTGAATATTTATTTAGTCGAGTTGCGAAAGCAGGTAATTGCTCGTAAACAGCGAGAAGTTGCGGAAAATCTAGAAAAATCTATAACTACAGTAGATAAACCCATGAATCCGATCGCTGCCAGAATTGCCACAGGCGGGATTGCTGGGGTTTTAGCTGGTTTATTTGGCATTGGTGGGGGAGTAATTATGGTTCCTATGCAAATGCTTTTATTAGGTGAAGCGATCAAAGTTGCCATCCAAACTAGCTTAGGGGTGATTATGATGACGGCGATCGCCGCCACTACTGGTCACTACCTAGCCGGAAATGTTTTATTTATGCAGGGGCTAATCTTAGGCAGCGGCGGTTTAGTAGGAGCGCAGGTTAGTACCCGATTTTTGCCCAAGCTTTCTGACAAGGTAGTAAGTTTTGCTTTTCGAGCATTATTAGCTCTTTTATCAATTAATATCTTTTGGCAGGCTTGGACTAGGTTCGCTGCTAGATAGAAAAAGGAGACAATCACCCCAAAAAACTAAGAATTAGGACTTACGCATTAGCTACGAAATGTAGGGGCAATTCATGAATTGCCCCTACGAATAATTAGGGCTTTCAGGCGTTTTTGCGTAAGTCCTAAGAATAAGTCAGGTGATTAATTTGTTTTAGGGGAATACCAGTACGGGTATTAATTTCTAACAAAGAATTATAATCTCCCCCCCTTTCTCGCTCGGCAACTATTTTAGCGGCTGCTTGGGGCGTGAGACCGCAGGTGATTAATTCTTCCACAGAAAAGCTATTCAGACATTGCCAAGGCTCTTCTGAGGTGATCAGAGCCGTGGGACGATCGAAGATGACCAGAGGTTCTAATCTGCTGGCATAACTAGCCGGTAATTCTCCTTGGCTAATTAATTGCTCCAAATTCACAAAAACTAAGCCCTTTTGCCGTAAGCGATCGACCTTATTGGCATAGACAATTGGTAAACCCAGATGATAGACCAGATCATGTTTAGAGCATTTATTAATATCAATTTTGCCGTGATGACGAGCAATTAATTGGGCAAGATGCCGATCGGTCGGAATTAGCTGACTCTTAGGACAACTCTTAATTAAAAATGGCTTACGGAGATAAAGGGCTGTACCGACTTGGGCAATCCAAATCACACTAACTAGAGTCGAGGAAGACAGAGTAATTGCTGCTACAGTAACACCTAACCCGATCGCTAACCAAGATAAAGTTTTAGTGCGATAACCCGCATAACAGATAGCTAGACCCCCCAAGTGAGGGAACATCGACCACCAAATCCAGTTTGGAGTTTGTTTTAACCAATTGTAGGTACTAGACACCGGAACTCCCTATTAGTTATAGCTTTTGCCATTAAGGTTAAGATAGACAAAGGGCTTAAACCTCTTTATGAATCTATTGAATCTATTATAGAGAATCAAGAATTTTACGCCGCTTCTCTTCATACTCCTCAGCAGTGATAATTTCCTTATCATAAAGTTTTTTTAGCCCCTCTAAAGTCGCCACCCGATCTTTTCCTGACTCTCGCACCATTGAGTTTTGATAGGGTAAAAGTCTTTGATTGTACTGTACATCAAAGGATCGATCGGACATTAATATCAACCCTAAAAACTCAAAAAAAGCAATAATCGCTGGCAACCCCGTCCAGAAAAATAATAAATATAAAATCCCAGCAAGATTTTGTCCCAAATAGAACTTATGGATACCGAGCGAACCCAAAAATAAAGCCAGTAAAGCCGCAGTTACCTTATTCTTCATCTCTTACTCCCAAACCATCTCCACTCATCCTAGTTAGCCCTACTAGCTAATTTGAGCCAATCTCTACCTAGGAGGGCTTAATTTTCTAACGATCTTCTTTAGTCGCTCTCGTTAGTTTATTCATCAGAAAATATATTACAACTATTCCAACTTGTGCCTCCAGAAGGGTTAAATACCCCCGCAGCATATAGTTACCATTTGTCTGAGAGTTAAAAGCAAAAACCACAACTCCCAAAACTAAGTAGGGCAATAATTTTAATCCAGAGCGATATATAGAGCCTTGGTGCAAATTAGATTTAATCATGAAATTTGAGTAATCTACCACCTCTAGTTTATACAGAAATTGCTCAAGGCAGGAATTCCGGCTGTGGCAAGGCAGCAGGATCAATCTTTCCTTGGACATCTAAGGGCATCTCCTCTAGCATAACAAAATGATTGGGAATCAACTCTGGAGATAAATTAGTCGCCAAAAACCGCCGGAGGTTTTCTAGATACAAACCTTTAGTATTAATAATATATTCAATACTTTGATAAATAATATATTCTTCTTCCTTATTGAGGTGTAGACGCAGGCCGGCTTGGGAACCATTATGCCACCATACGATCGCTTGTATATCTAACTTTTGATTACTTCCGGGAAGCCGTAGTTTCAGACGTAAATTTTTACCTTTTTTCCAGATACTATCAATGCCTTGAATCCGAATCCCTGTCGAAGAGATATTTTCTGTAACCCAGCCAAAAGTCCGACCATCAGTAAAATGGACTGCCACATTAGTATGTAGTGGTACTCTCGGCTCAGAGCGGCGTAGATCCTGCACCGATAAACCACTGCTCCGGCTGAGATTTTTTACTGTTTGATGTACTACATTAATAACCGGAGATGCAAGATCAAATAAAACTCCTGTACGGTCTCTAGCCTGACTAGTTTGGACAGGATTAAAACCTAAGGTATCAAGAAAAGTTTTTAAGGAAGACTGGGGTCGTTGATGCCAAACAACTTTTGCGGGAATCTTTACAGGTTTTGTCATAGTAGGCAGGTCTAGATAAATATAAACTATTTTCCCTAGAAACCAAGAGTGGGGAGTGTTAAGCAAACAAACTCCCTTGTAAGAAATATCAGCGATCGATAACTTTACTCGATTTCCCTGTTCATCTTCACACCAACATTGACTTTGGACAGGTATTCGGTCTACTGCTAGATCTCCGACTAGGTAAGCTACTAGATAATTTTTTCCATCACTATTTAGGCGATCAATCACTGCAACCTGGCGAATAGCAGGATGTTTTTCCAGCACAGTTTCAATTTTTGCTAAATCAGAGTTGATTACTGGCATTCCCACTTTACCCTAAAGTTTAGATTCTGTATTTATCAAAGCTATTTTAATACTTGCAAAATTTCTAGAGTATGCCTATAGGAGTTATAGGAGTTGGTAGATTAAATTGCAACTGATAAACAACTTTACTTACCCATGACAGGTAAAATTATTGAGGATTTTTCTATATCAGTAATATTGTCTATGGTAACTTCACTAGTAACTTCAAGTATTACTGAAAATTTTGTCTAGTTATGCTCTTTTGAGCTATGGAAAACTTTAAATGACATCACTACACTCATAATTAGCCGCAATAAGGCGTAGCAACCCTGACAATCTAAGCTATATAAAGTTCCTACTTATAACTTTAGTCATTTATATTACAATTTTTCTGTATCAAACAACCGCTAACTGAGGGAAGTTTAGTCCACCCAAGCTAAAAATATTTTTCTTTCCAGAAAGATTATTCCTACCTAAGTAAATAGACGTAGAAGATTTTAATGACTCCGTGTAAATACTAGACTTTGAAGCAAGATATTACCTATTTATACTTAATGATTACGAAAAATCCCGGAGACTTTCTGTACTAATTACCACCACTGCTCAGGATATATAAACTAATTAGAGTTCCTCCGTTCCAGAGACTATGGAGCAGCATTGAAGCTAACAAATTTCCCTTTGGGGCTAACTCCTCTCCAGAAGAACATTGCCAGTACACTACCCCCAAGACCATACCTAACACTGTTAGGGGCAGAACTTCCGACAAACTCAAGTGGGCGATCGCAAATAATAGACTACTCAGGGCGATCGCTCCCCACACGGGCAAATAGCGAGTTAAGGAAGGTAAAAGAAATCCCCGAAAGATAATCTCTTCAAAAATCGGTGCCGCCACAGAAGCTGTCGTGGCAAATATGACAAAAGACCAAAGATCATTCCCCTGTAATGCCAGCGGCAAAATGGGATTACTACCACCCTTACCCTGCCAAATTACTTGATTCACCAAGGAAATACTAATTACTAAGGGAATCGCTACCAAATAGCCGCCCAAGCCCCACAAAAACCAATTTCCTCTCCATTTAATAGGAAACCAGCCGGGGGGTAAGGGTAAGAAACGGCGCAGGGCAAAGTATAAGACAGCAAGAGTTCCTACACTCATAAATAGATAACTACTCAGGACAGCGATCGCCTTACCCCGGACATCTAGATTTAGATTACCCAAGGGCAAATTACTAAAAAGGTAGGGAATTAATAATTGCCCCACAAAGAAAAATCCCCCTACTAAAACTTCCCAAATAGTTTCCCCATCCCAAGGAACAATCAAATCCTTTTTAACTGCTTGGTTATTGATGACTCCAGAACCAACTTGAGAACCAACTTCAGGATTAAGTTGACTTCTAATAAATGCGCGCCCCCCCAAAAATATCAATATTCCTAAGCCTAATATTCCACTAATACTAGGAATGAGAGTCAGGGCTAATAAACGCCATACTGCATTCTCTGCTTGGGCATTTTCCTGTTGTTGGAGAGTTTTTAACTTGCCTAAAGAATTTTCGAGAATATAAAGTCGGTGCAGAGTCCGATTGCGAAACCAGCTACTTAAACTAGTTTTAATAGTATCTTCCCAGCCTAAAGATTTTGGGATTAATTTTGAAGTTGATTTTGATGTTAATTTTGGCTCTGACTGGGGTGAATCACTCCATAAATTTAGTAATATCTTGGCTATTTCTTGAGTTGTTCTATTTAATTTGGTTGCAGAACTACTTGAAGAATTAACTGGAGCATTAATTAATCCTTGCCAAATGTCTCTAGCTGCTTGTTTATTCCCTAATTCCATATCTAAAATTCCTAGAGCCATATCTAGCTGAGGAATTACCTCCTGAAGCTGGGCAATAATTTTGTCACTGGGGGAACTTAGCTCTAAGGATTCCTCAGACTTTTCAGCCTGATTACTCTGATTATTTTCTAGCTTAGATAAGGGGTTTGTTAAATCTTCTAGGATTTTTTGATCTGCTTGCCGAGCATTTTGATACTGTTCTTGGGCAATTTTAATAGGTTCTTCTCCTAAAATAACTCCCCGGAATTGCTGCCAATTTTTACTAGCATCCAGACCGGTAGTACTAGTAGGCGGTTGCCACTGGGAGGCTTGCAAAAGTAAATTGATCTGATAAAGCTCCAAACGACTTTGAATCTGGGGTTGCTGCCAGCTAGCGACTAAAGAGCCAACCATCGTATTAACTGCCACTAGAGTCATTAAGACAAGAAATAATCTTTTGAGAGTCTGGAACATAAATTTGTTGAATCTATTGGAGTTCGATTAGTAAATACTTTTCCCTCCCTGCGAAGGATGAGAGTATTTAGGATTTCTATAACTCCCTATTACCAATAGTTTGGGGGAGAAATATGAGGGATTCGATCGCCTCTAGAGTTTTATGGAAATCATCATTGATAATCTGCACATCAAATTCTTGAGCCGCAGCGATTTCCTGCTCTGCTTGAATTAAGCGTTTTTGAATTGCGACCTCCTGATCTAACGCCCGATTGCGAATCCTTTGTTCTAAAACTGCTGGGGTGGGCGGCAGTAGAAAAATTCGTAAAGCCTCTGGAAAAGATTGGGCGATCTGTCTTGCTCCTGCCACCTCAATTTCTAAAATAACCCATTGACCTTGGTTAATTTTTTCCTCCACTGGCAGACGGGGCGTGCCGTAATAATTACCAGCATACTCAGCCCATTCTAATAATTCCTGTCCAGCGATCATCTCCTTAAATTTATCTAAACTGACAAAATAATACTCTTTGCCATCAGTTTCCCCCGATCGAGGCTGACGAGTAGTCATGGAGATAGAAAAATATAGGCTAGGATGACGCTTAAGGAGTGATTTTAATAAAGTTCCCTTACCCACACCACTAGGGCCCGTGAGGACAATCAGCTTACCTTTCGTCATACCTTGTTTCATATTTTTTGAAAATGATATTTTTTGAAAAACAAATTAAAAGACTTAGAATTAAAGTTGGCTATTAAGAGATCACTTATAAAGCTAAAGGGAATAATTTTCTGCCCCCGGTGAAGGCAAAAAATCATAATTTACATAACATTTAATTAACCATTGTTGATTGTACTGTCTTTGTTAGCCATAAATCGGTGAGCGACGGTTTCCGGCTGAATGGCAGAAAGAATAATATGACTCGAATCGGTAATAATTACTGCCCTAGTCCGCCGGCCGTAGGTAGCATCAATTAATTGTCCCCGTTCCTTGGCATCACTGATAACCCGTTTAATAGGAGCAGATTCGGGGCTGACGATCGCAATAACCCGGTTAGCAGAAACGATATTTCCAAACCCGATATTAATTAGTTGAACTTCCATATGCAGCAAGTTGATTTTACTACCATGATAGCGGCGGTAGCAGAGCTAGAACAAGAATGGCTCCCGGCTAGAGTTGAGCAAGCCTACCAGCGCGATCGCTATACCATTTCCCTTGCCCTCCGCACCCTCCAGCAACGGGCTTGGCTGACCCTCTCGTGGCATCCTCAAGCTGCCAGAATTCACCAAGATATTCCGCCGCCCCGGACTCCTGATACTTTTACCCTGAGTGATCAACTCCGCCACCAATTGGGGGGATTAGCCCTAGTAGCTATGACCATCGCCGCCCCTTGGGAACGAGTGCTAGACCTACAATTTGCCCAGCGCCCCGGTGGTGAGATATTGTTTCATCTCTATTTAGAAATCATGGGTAAGTATAGTAACTTGATCTTAACTAATGGCAGTGGTGAGGTAATTACCTGCGCCCATCAGGTCAATGAGAGACAATCCAGTGTCCGCCCCATCCTCACCGGACAGCCCTATACCCTGCCCCCGCCTATTTTGGCTCAAGTTCCTGATATTAAGGAATCTTTTGCTAGTTGGTACGATCGAGTCACCTTGATCCCCGGAACCCTCCAAAAACAATTACTAAAACCTTACCGGGGCTTGAGTCCAGCTTTTATTACCTCCCTAGTTTTGACGGCGGGACTGCAACCAGAGCAGCTAAATACTAGTTTGCAGCCAGATCACTGGGAAAAACTATTTTTTTATTGGCAGCGTTGGCTAATGATTCTCGAAACTAGAGATTTCCAGCCCGGATGGACAGAGAAAGCTTATACCGTTCTAGGCTGGGGGATTACTCAACCCGTGGCTAATACCCAAACCTTGCTCCAAGAATATTATGGACAATTCTTGAGCCAGCAGCAATTTCAACAACTCCATCAACAACTAAGCCAAAAAGTTGGTAATGCCCTAGGAAAAATTAAGCAAAAAGCCACCACCTTCGAGAATAAGTTACAGGAATCGATCGGGGCAGATATCTACCGGCAACAGGCAGATTTACTTATGGCACATTTACAAGAAGTTCCAGTAGGCGGCAGAGCTATTATCCTTGCAGACTTTGAAACCAATCAACCCATTAAAATTCCCCTGAATCCAGAGAAAAATGCTGTGCAAAATGCCCAAGCTCTCTACAAAATTCACCAAAAACTAAAACGGGCTCGCCTTGCTGTTTTACCCCTATTAACAGAACTCCAACCAGATATTAATTACCTCGAACAGGTGGAATCTATCCTCCTGCAACTGCAAAACTATCAAAGCCCAACAGACTTAGATACACTTCTAGAAATTCGTGATGAACTTATTCAACAAAAATATTTTCCGCCCCTCCCCGGTAAGCCAGAATCTAAGCAAAGCAAGATAGAAAACTCCCAGACCGATTTTCATCGCTATACTACCCCCAGTGGTTTTGAAGTGTTGGTGGGGCGTAATAACCGCCAAAATGATCTCCTTTCCTTTCGCGTAGCAGGGGATTACGATCTATGGTTCCATAGTCAAGAAATACCCGGCAGTCATGTATTATTACGTCTCCCCGCCGGAACCAGTGTAGGGGGCAATAGTCTGCCAGAGGGCTACGCTCAGGATTTGCAATTTACAGCCGATCTTGCCGCCTACCATAGCCGCGCCCACCAAAGTGAACAAGTGCCGATCGTCTATACAACTCCTAAGCATGTCTATAAGCCCAAGGGGGCAAAACCGGGCATGGTGATCTACAAACAAGAACAGATCATCTGGGGTCATCCCCAACGCATCCACCGGGAAAGTTCTCAACCCACGGCAGGTAAGTCCTAATCTAACGTCAGTTCGGGATAAGAAATACCCCTCATCCCCCGACCCCTTCTCCCACAAGGGGAGAAGAGGAGCAAGACTAGATTTTATTGTTCCCTCTCCCGTTCTGGGAGAGGGCTAGGGTGTAGCTTGCTTCTCGTAAGAGTGGGTCTTGGCTTAACCCGAACTCACGTTAATCTAGTTATTTTTCCTGAAGTTGTAGAGGTTGCCAGCCCGGTTGCCAGAGACTCCGGGTCGTCAGACTTTTAGCATTAATCCAAAAACGCACTTGGGGGTCACAAGCTGCCACTAGTTCAGCAAATACTAACTTGTCTTCATTTTTGCGATTTGTCACCCGAAAATGTTTCCAACCAAAGGTAGTATCCTTGGCTGTCCACTTGGAACCAACTAAATAGGGAAATTTCTGCTTTTTTGTCTTCATAAAATTTTAATTACTTACTATGGGCGCTGTACCAGCGGATGAGATTCCGGGCTAACTTATGATGATTGTGGCGGACTAAGGCTGTATCTACATCTTCATCCATGATGTTGGCTAAAACAATGCGCCTTCCTAGGGCAGAGATGTCCTCTCGATCGAGAAATACTGGATGAGATTGTTCTTGGGCATAGTGAATTAGAGTCCGGGCCGAGGGGACTTTTTTATGGACAATGACCGCATCAAAGAGTTTTTGACCACAGGCCCGATCGATCGCCCGGATATGATCCGCCACCGAATAGCCATCAGTTTCTCCTGCTTGGGTCATGATATTGCAGACATAGATGCTTGGTACATTCCGAGCCGGGTTAGCATTGCCAGTCCGCAGTAAGATTGCTTCCCGAATTTCTGGGACTAATAAATTAGGAATCACACTGGTATATAAACTACCGGGGCCAATAATAATATAATCGGCTTCTTGAATTGCCTGAACTGCGGCGGGTAAAGCTATAGGATATTCAGGGTGACAGCCAATTTTGACAATTTTGCCATTGGCAGCAGTAATATTTGATTCCCCCTCAATGCGCCGCCCATCGGCTAATTCTGCCCAGAGACGCACATCCGTTAGGGTTGCTGGTAAAACTTTCCCCCGCACTGCCAAAACTTCAGAACTGGCAGCGATCGCCTGCTCTAAATCTCCTGTAATATCTGTCATAGCAGTCAAAAATAAATTACCAAAGCTATGGCCTGTCAAGCCATTACCATTGACAAATCTGTACTGAAATAACTCTGTTAATAGTTTTTCTTGATCGGCCAGGGCTGCCAGACAATTACGAATATCCCCCGGTGGCAATACCCCAAAATCTTTGCGGAGTCTGCCAGAGGAACCTCCATCATCAGCCACCGTGACAATAGCTGTAATGTTCGCACTATAATTTTTTAGTCCCCGCAGGAGAGTTGATAAACCTGTACCACCCCCGATCGCTACTATTTTTGGCCCCCGTTTCAAGCGCCGATGGGTAATTAATAGGTCTACCAACTCATCATCTTTATCAGGCTTGAGAACTTCTGTAATCGCCTCTAGCGATCGAGTCTGCCCCAAAAAGACAAAAAATATTCCCAAAACAATCACCAAGGGGCCAGAGATATTCCGGGGCATAATTGTGGCTAACCACTCCACAAAACTACCCGCTACCTGCATTAAGTAAAATATTGGCGTTAATCTGACCCAAATTGCCAAGCCTAGACTAGTCAGAACTACCCCCACAGCACTCAGCAATAGCCATCGCTTTACTAATAAACCGGGAGCTAACCACTTAAACCATCGATTGACCATCTTTTGAGATTTTTTACTACTCTCAACCTTACTATTGCGGTTTTCGATTTTATCTCTAGGTGAGGTTTTCATAGGTGTATTATCAGTTATCAGTTCCCAGTTATCAGTTAGGAATTATGTGTAAGCATTCATTACTGTTTACTGTTTACTGTTCACTGTTTAAGGTATTTTCCCGATTAAGGTAAACCCCTCAACTGTCCCTAAAACTTGACTATTAGATAGTTGGAGATTTTCCTTGATCTTTTCTAGGGCTGGTTGGTCGAGGAGTAGGTAGGGACTGGATTGTTGCCAAAGTTGATTGAGAGTATTAATGTCTTTGGGTTGAATTTGCCGATCGCAATAGAAACTTAGACTAGGGCGATGGTAAGGAAAAGAAGTATATACTGCTGCTCCCGGTGGGGTTTTGGCTCTGACTAGAGCAGCTACGGCCGTGACAGGGAAGACTTCATTTAGTTCCCAGAGCCACGAATGAGAACACATTAACATTACCAATGATAAGTACATTCCACTTACTAGACACATTATATAATTTTTGTCCCGCAGCCGGAGGTAAGCCGTTACTGCTCCCATAGTTAAGATTACGATAATAGCCATGAGGATCAGTATTAATTGTCGATCGACCACCAGAAAATATCCCAGACCTGCCACCCCAGCTAGGGTAAGTAGGCCAAAAACCCCCATCAGAAATTTTCTACCCCATTTTTTATCCCTCTGGCTACTCCAACGGGACTGCTCCCAAAGCTCCGCCAACTGCGCTCCCACTGCCCAAGCCACAAAGGGATATACAGGCATCACATACCAAGGTAATTTTGTTCCCATCAAGGAAATCGGCAATAAATATCCCACCATACCTACTAATACTAGACAGCCCCAAGTCCGCCAGCGTTGCTGCCATGCAAGATAAAGCCCCCCCGGCAGGAATAACAGCCAAGGCATGGAGTATTTAATGATTTCTAGCAGGTAATACCATACAGGCCCAGTGTTGCTATGGACAACTTGAGAGATGCGATCGAAGGATTGATTTAAGAAATTTACCTGAATGAAAACTTGGCCATAGGTTTGAATTTGAGCCGTATACCATGCTGCCACTGGAATTAAAGATAATATTATCCCTACCCAGAAATAGAAAGACTGGAAAACATACCAGCGTCGATCGAGAATCAAGAAAGCTAGGGCGATCGCTCCCAGTAGCAAAACTAATATCCCCTTACTTAGGGCTAATAAAGCCATGCCTAGACCAAATCCCAGCAAATACCAGCGTTGTTTTTCCCCTTTTAGCAAACACCAGAGGGCAAATAAAAAGCATGTTACAGAAATCCCATCGTGCATGGCCAAGCGCCCATGTCGAACTACAGGCAGCAGGGTGAGATAGACTACAGCACTAAAGACGGCGGGTAGTTTTTGCCCAAAGATCTGCTTGCCAATCTCATAAACTAGGGGAACAGCAAGAGCAGAAGCGATCGCCAAAGGTAATCTAGTAGTCCATTCATTCACACCCCCCAAGGTATAACTAAAGGCAATTAGCCAATATACCAAGGGCGGCTTTTCTAGGAACGGCGCACCGTGGGCTGTGGGATAAACCCAATTCTGAGTCCGAAACATTTCCCTAGAAATAATAGCGTAGGTTCCCTCATCCCAATCCCGGAGGGGGACATTCCCTAGGGCAACTAGATAGATAAATAAGGCAGCAATAGTCAGAATCCAGAACCAAGGGTAATCAATATTTTGAGAAAGATTTTTCTGTGTAATCTGCATAGCTAGATATTTTAAATCTGTTCTGGATCAATTCTCCAAAAATATCTCCAAAAATATCTCCCAAAATGCCCCAAAAATGCCCCAAAAATGCTATGAGTTTAAGCAGCAACCATCATGAGTGGTTTGTGAATTTAAGTGGCGGTGGTGAAAAAGGAAGAATGTTCCTGTAATACGAGGGACATTCCTGCCAAGAAATCATTATCCTAAAACTACCAATTTAGTTAAAGATAGAAAATATTATGTCTCAAGGAGAACGTTTACCAGTAGGGATTATCGGGGCTTCGGGCTATGGTGGAGTGCAATTAGTGCGCCTTTTGCAAGATCATCCCTTACTAGAATTAGTCTATCTGGGGGGTGATAGTAGTGCTGATAAGCCCTTTGCAGATATCTACCCTCATCTGGGGCATAGTATTAAATTAAAAATTGAAGCGATCGACCTAGATAGCATTGCCGAACGTTGTAGGGCTGTGTTTCTCTCCCTGCCTAATGGTTTAGCCTGTGATCTAGCTCCTCCATTAATTGCTAAGGGAGTCAAGGTTCTAGACTTATCGGCGGATTATCGTTTTCAGGATTTGGCAACCTATAGTAGTTGGTATGGCAAAAAACGTAGTGACCAAGCAGTTGCCGCCACAGCGGTGTATGGTCTGCCAGAGTTATATCGCGATCGCATCAAAGCTAGTCCCCTAATTGGCTGTGCTGGTTGCTATCCTACGGCAAGTCTTTTGGCAATTTCTCCTCTCCTGAAGCAGGGCTTGGTAGATCCAGAAACTATTATTATTGATGCTAAATCCGGGACTTCTGGCGGGGGCAGACAGGCAAAAGTTAATCTCTTGCTGGCAGAGGCAGATAATTCCTTCTGTGCCTACGCAGTGGCAAACCATCGTCATACTCCAGAAATTGAACAAGTATGTAGTGATTTGGCTAGGCAGGAAATGTTGGTGCAGTTCACTCCCCATCTAGTGCCAATGGTACGGGGAATTTTGGCTACAGTCTATGGCAAGCTCCGAGACCCTGGTTTAGTTCGGGAAGATTTATTAACTATTTACGCTGCTTTCTATCGCTCTTCTCCCTTTGTAAAAATCCTCCCGGCAGGAATTTATCCCCAAACTAAGTGGGCTTGTGGCACAAATCTCTGCTATATCGGTGTGGAAGTAGACTCCCGGACTGGCAGAGTAATTGTCATGTCGGCGATCGATAACATGATCAAAGGACAAGCGGGGCAAGCGATCCAGTGCTTAAATATCATGATGGGCTGGGATGAACAACTGGGACTGCCGCAATTATGTTTTTATCCCTAAATCCATTAGCTCTACTCACCATCCACTGAAATAATTGAGGCAGAATTAGTGATTTATCGGCTGATTACCTTACTTGTTAGCACTACAGGATTTTTCTTGAGTGCGTGGATTATTTTACCAGCCCCCATTTTTTCTTTGCTACCTCTATCAATTGGTGCGCCAGAAGTTAGTCCTTGGCTTTGGGTGGTAAATATTCTGGGCGGCTTGTTGGCATTACGGCTTTTTCAAGGAACAGAGAGAAACTTGCCTCTAGCCTATCTGGTTTTGGGGGTTAGTAGTTTGGCAATGGTATTAAGTTTATTGCCAATTAGCCAATTTCCTGCCACTAATCAAGCTGCTCAGAACGAGATGGAGCGATCGCTTGGGCAAGACTATTTCCAAAATATTCCCAGTTCTCAACAGGTTATGATGCGTCCCCAACCTTTTGTTCTGTGGGATGCTTGGCGGGGAATTCCTAGTTTGCCAGTCCGCTACGATCGGGGAATTTCTCTAGGCAACCCCAAAGATAATTCTCCAGATAATCCTCAGGCAGAACCTTTAACTTTAGATATTTATCGTCCACCCCAAAAAGGTACTTATCCAGCGATCGTGATTATTCACGGCGGAGCTTGGCAGGGGGGCAGTCCGGGGGATAATGCAGAATTTAGCCGCTACATGGCCGCACGAGGTTATGTAGTCTGGGCAATTACCTATCGTTATGCTCCTAAATACAAATTTCCTGCCCAAATAGATGATGTGCAGACTGCTCTAAGATTCATTTACCAGCATGGATTGGAGTACGAGACAGATTTAAATCGGGTAGCTCTGATGGGACGATCGGCCGGGGCGCACTTAGCCATGTTGGCAGCTTACGACACTCCAAAGCCTGATACTCTCCCCATCCGAGCCGTGGTTAATTACTATGGGCCTGTAGATTTAACTGCCGGATATTATGATGTACCGAATCCTGACCCCATCAACAGCCGGGCTATTCTCCAAGATTTCTTCGGGGGAACCCCAGACCAAGTGGGGAATCTATATAAAACTGCCTCTCCCATCACCTATGTCGATCGAGCAATTCAGGGTAATCAGCCCCTAACAAATCAACGTCTCCTGCCTCCATCTCTGCTCATCTATGGCGGCAAAGATCATATTGTCATGGCAAAATTTGGTAAAGCCTTAGCTCAAAGTCTCCTATCTTCTGGCAGTCAGGCAATTTTTCTAGAAATTCCTTGGGCTGATCATTCCTTTGATGCTGTATTTTCTGGCGTTAGCAATCAACTAGCCCTGTATTATACAGAAAGATTTTTAGCTAATGTATTTACCCCAAAAAATTCCTAGAATTTGCCAATTACATGCAAAATTTTTATCAAAAATCCTCTAAAAAATCTGCCCTTAAGGGATGGCTTTCTCAAGGTTGGCTATTGCTAGTAGTTTTTATAGCTTTGATTTTATCTACTCCCATCTGGGTAGTCCTGAGTAGTATTTTTAGTAATAGAGCCGAGGTTTGGAGTCATCTAGCATCTACCGTACTGCCTCTATATTTAACTAATTCCTTCTGGTTAATGATAGGAGTAAGTTTGGGGGTTTTAGGCTTGGGAGTGACTACGGCTTGGTTAGTGACTATGTGCCGCTTTCCGGGAAGTAATATTTTTGAATGGGCTTTACTATTGCCTTTAGCAGCACCGGCTTATATTCTGGCCTACACCTACACCAATCTTCTAGAAGTTTCGGGAGTAGTGCAGACTACCCTAAGACAATTATTTAATTTGCAGACAGGACAGTATTGGTTCCCAAATATTCGATCGCTACCGGGGGCGATCGCTCTCCTGAGTCTGACCCTTTATCCTTATGTGTATCTGTGGGCGAGGGTAGCTTTTTTAGAACAGGGAGCAGTTATTCTAGAAGCTAGTCGGCTCTTGGGTTGTAATCCTTGGGGTAGTTTCTGGCGGGTAGCTCTGCCCCTGGCTCGACCAGCGATCGCTGCCGGACTTTCCCTTGCCCTGATGGAAACCCTAAACGACTACGGTACGGTACAATACTTTGCAGTGGATACTTTTACTACAGGTATCTATCGAACTTGGTTTGGTATGGGAGAGCAGGTGGCCGCTTCCCAGTTGGCAGCTTGTTTGATGCTTTTTGCCCTCTGGTTAGTTCTCTGGGAGAGGTGGTCTCGGCGCCAAGCAAAATTTTATCAAACCGGGAGTTATCGTTCCTTACCTAGTTATAAATTGCGAGGATTAAGGGCGATCGGGGCGATCGCTATTTGTACAATTCCCATTACCTTTGGTTTATTGATCCCCTTGGGTGATTTAGGGTTAATGACTTGGGGGCAGCGGGATCAGGTTTTGGGCGACAGATTTTGGAGTTTTACAGGGAATAGTTTCACTCTAGCGGGGATCACTGCTTTGATTGCAATTATCTTAGGCTTAGTTATTGCCTACGGGGTCAGGATTTCTAGTTCTTCTGCTATGCAATTTGCCAGCCAAATCACCGCCTTGGGCTATGCCGTGCCGGGTTCAGTGATTGCGGTGGGAATTTTGATCCCCTTGGGGTTTATGGATACAGCGATCGATAATTGGTTTCGAGATCACTGGCAGATATCCACAGGATTACTATTCTCTGGCAGCATCTTTGCCCTAATTTTTGGTTATCTAGTCCGATTTTTGGCTGTGTCCCTAGGGGGAATCACTGCTGGTCTAGAGAAAATTAAACCCAATCTAGATAATGCGGCTCGTTCCTTGGGTTGTAGCCCGTTGGCAACTCTCCAGCAAGTCCATGTTCCTCTTTTGGGAGGAAGTTTGCTCACAGCAGGAATATTGGTATTTGTAGATGTGATGAAGGAACTACCCGCAACTATGATCTTACGTCCTTTTAACTTTGATACTTTGGCCGTACGGGTTTATAACTTGGCCAGTGATGAAAGATTACCAGAAGCTGCCAGTGCTGCTTTAGCGATCGTCTTAGTAGGTTTAATTCCTGTTCTATTTTTAACTTGGCAAATTAGAAACTCTAGAATTTTATCTAGGTATAAATAAATTATATTGGGTGGGTTTACCTAACTAACGAAGGGGGGTTTCCCGGTCTCATCTGGGGATCAATGTCCGCTAAGATAAAATTCCTTGATAGAAAACTTGGGGATCACTCATTCCTATTGATGTAAATCACTTTTCTTTAGGGATCCACAACACCCCCAGACTGCGTAAAGCAAAGCATTATGAATACACGGGATCAGTACTTAATAGACAAATTAAATACTGGCCACTCACAGCTACTACTCATCCACTGTTGAAGAGAAAATTAAATCAAATTAAATCTAAAACTTAAAATTTACCTATTACCATGACACCTACCACCTACTCTCGATTAATCAGGTTTTTACAAGAAGAGTTAGCCATTTCTAAGGCTTCGATCGCTATGACTCTCCGCCACACAGAAGCAGAAGACTCTCTGCCAATGATTCTCTGGCAGTATGGGTTAGTCACCCTAGAGCAACTAGAGCGCATCTATAAATGGATGGAAACAGCCTAGGGAGTCAAAATCAATGTTTAATAGCCTAAGAAGGGGTGGAGAGTTTTCTCTGCCCCTTTAAAATTGCTATATGCAGCACTTTGCAAATCCATTCATCTTCTATAGGGGCTTAAGCCCCTGGCCTGTACCAAACAAAATTAGAAAGTGCTGTATGGTATATAAGATGGGTTAACGTAGTTACTGGAATTACTATGGATTTTATAACTATTCTTGGTCTGTGTGCCGGAACCTTGACTACGATCGCATTTCTACCTCAAGTACTGCAAACTTGGCGCTCTAAATCTGTTAAGGATATTTCTTTATCAACCCTAATTACTTTTATTATTGGTTTATTTCTCTGGTTGTTATATGGAATTTATCTGCAAGCTCTACCAGTAATTATTGCTAACTTTGTTACTATTGTCTTAAATTTAGTTATTCTTGGATTCAAGCTAAAATATAGAAATGCTAAATAAAATTTCATGAATGTTTTTAATTACGAACAACTATTATTTACCCCCGCTACATCACAACTTAATGCTGTATCCACTATATTTGCTTTTCCTAATGAATATACCGTCGGCATAACTAGTTTGGGTTATCAGATAGTGTGGGCAACTCTTGCCCTGCGAGAAGATTTTACAGTAGCTCGATTATTTACTGATGCCCATGAATCCTTACCTAGAGATCCAGAATTAGTAGGATTCTCTTTTTCTTGGGAATTGGATTATAGCAATATTCTTAGTCTCTTAGAGTTTCTAGAAGTTCCCTTATCTACAAAAGATAGAAATGATCATCATCCCTTAGTATTTGGTGGCGGGACGGTTTTGACTGCAAATCCTGAACCCTTTGCAGATTTTTTTGATGTGATTTTATTAGGAGATGGGGAGAATTTATTAACTAACTTTTTTGATAGTTACCAAGAAATTAGAACGGCCGATCGCTCGACTAAATTACTCCACTTGGCTCAAATACCCGGAGTTTATATACCTAGTTTGTATGAGGTGATTTATGATAGCCCTGATGGAGCGATCGCCTCTATTAATCCAGTTAATGATTCAGTTCCTGCCCAAGTAGCCAAACAAACTTACCGAGGTAATGCCCTCTCAGCTTCTACGGTGGTGACAGAGAAGGCGGCATGGGAAAATATTTATATGGTGGAGGTGGTGCGGAGTTGCCCAGAAATGTGCCGCTTTTGTTTAGCTAGTTATTTAACTCTGCCCTTTCGGACTGCTAACTTACAGGAATCTTTAATTCCCTTAATCGATCGAGGCTTACAGGCAACAAATCGCCTTGGTCTTCTCGGAGCATCAGTAACTCAGCATCCAGAATTTGAGGAATTGCTACAGCATCTCTGCCAACCTAAATATGCTGATATTCGCCTGAGTATTGCCTCGGTACGGACTAATACAGTTACAGAACAATTAGCAGCGACCTTGAGCAAATTGCAAACTACTTCGATTACGATCGCTGTAGAAAGTGGCTCAGAAAATCTCCGAAAAATAGTTAATAAAAAATTAAGTAATCTAGAAATTACCCAAGCAGCAGTGAATGCTAAGGCCGGAGGATTAAAAGCCATAAAACTTTACGGGATGGTGGGGATACCGGGAGAAGAACCAGAAGATTTAGAGGCAACAATTACTATGATGACAGGCTTAAAAAAAGCGGCTCCGGGATTAAAACTTACCTTGGGTTGTAGTACTTTTGTTCCTAAATCTCATACACCTTTTCAATGGTTTGGGGTTAATGCTCAAGCAGAAAAAAGATTAAAACTCCTAGAAAAAAAGTTAAAACCCCAAGGAATTAGTTTCCGTCCTGAAAGTTATAATTGGTCAGTAATTCAGGCATTAATATCTAGAGGCGATCGTCGCCTTACTCCTTTGCTTAATCTAACTAGAACCTATGGTGATTCTCTAGGCAGTTATCGCCGGGCTTTTAAGGAACTCCGGGGACAATTACCAGAACTAGATTACTATGTACATCAAACTTGGGATTTAACTACAATCCTCCCTTGGCATCATCTCCAAGTCGCCCTACCAGAATCAACTCTCCAAAAACATTTAGAATCCACTGGTTTAGTAGTTAAATAATGTCATGTCAAATCTTATCCTAAACAAGAAATAGTACACCCACTAAAAATTATTTAATTCAACTATGAGCTATTACATTTCACCCCGATTTCTTAATAAATTAGCTGTGCATATTGCTAAGAATTTTATTGAATTACCTCAAGTGCAAACTCCTCTACTTTTAGGAGTGCATGGCCGCAAAGGAGAGGGAAAAACTTTTCAGTGTGAGTTGGTTTTTAAGAAAATGGGAATTGAGGCGGTGCGGATGTCGGCTGGGGAAATGGAAAGCCCTGATGCGGGGGATCCTTCTAGATTAATTCGTCTGCGGTATCGAGAAGCGGCAGAAATGATCAAAGTCCGGGGTAAGATGTGTGTAATGTTGATTAATGACCTAGATGCGGGAGTAGGGCGGGTAGATGGGTTGACCCAATACACGGTGAATAACCAATTAGTTCATGGCACTTTAATGAATATTGCCGACAACCCCACCAATGTTCAATTACCGGGCAGTTATGATTCTACTCCTCTACATCGAGTACCCATAATTGTGACAGGAAATGATTTTGCGACTCTCTACGCTCCTTTGATTCGGGATGGCAGAATGGATAAGTTTTATTGGGAACCCGATCGAGCCGATCGCCTAGCCATTGTCACGGGAATTTTCTCTGAGGATGGCTTATCAACGGCAGAAATTAGCCAATTTATTGATAGATTTCCTGACCAGTCGATCGATTTTTATAGTGCTTTACGTTCTAGAATTTATGATACAAAAGTTTTGCAATTCATTGAAGAGATCGGCTTAGAAAATATCGCTTCTCGGTTAGTAAATAGCGCTGAGGGAATCCCCAAATTTACCAAACCCTACTTTAATCTAGCTCGATTAGTGGAGTATGGAATGATGATGGTGGAAGAACAAAAATTAATTAAAAAAGCTGGTCTGGCAAAACAGTATGTAGGAAATTAATAGTTTTCGTTAGATCCTTCATCCCTACAAAATAAAGCCTTGGAAATACTTCCAAGGCCTGATTACGAAATTTTACTAGCTTTAAGATTGCGTGAGTAGGCCTACCGATTGATAGAACTCACAGATTCCTTTTCAGAACCGACAATCTGGTAAGCCTTCTCTAGACCCATCAGTTGTTTGGCTTGTAAGGATAAAGCACTGGTGTCGAGCCAGTTAACAATCAGCGCATCGATCGAAAACAGACCTGCACCGTTGACTGTAAACAGCAAGAAGCAAGCCGCATAAACCGCAGATAGCTCTAGGTAAGGTAGATTGAGACCCGCTACAAGGATGTGATGGTAGATGGCAACACACATCGTGCTAAACAGTCCTAGTGCTGCGGGGCGTGCCAGAAGACCGATCGCCAATAGGGGCGCGGCAAACAATTCGGTAAAGGCTGCCAAGTAGCTAAAGAAGATCGGGAACGGTAAGCCGATGACTTCGACGTAGGCTTGAGAAAAACTTTGGATATCGCCTAATTTATCTAAGCCGTTGTGAACCATCATGACACCAGCTACTAGACGGAGAATAGCCCAGGTAGTCTGAGTCCAGATGCCAGTGGTGACGCTGGGTTTGAGGAGTTTGGTAAGGAGTGTAGTAATAGTCATGATTGAAGGGTTGTTTGAGGAGATGACTTAATATTTATATTAATAATCTTAACATTACTTATTAGTAAATATGAACAAATCTTGCGATTTCTTGCGAATTTTTAACAGTATCTGTCTGCGGGCTGATCTAGCTTCCTTGCCGAAATTGGTTACAAATGCACTGACTAGGGTAGGATCAAGGGAACGAAATATTTTCTAGCATAATTCACTCCAGCTATGACAGAAGAAACTAAAACTCCCACCCCCGAAGTATCTCCCACAGCAAAAAAAGAAAAGCCCCCCGCCCTGGAAGATAAGCCTTTTACTGAATTTATCCAACAAGATTACCTCCCCGCCGTGACTAAAGCCCTTGCTAGTAATGGCATTAATGACTTGTACGTTTCCTTTGCTGAGCAACCCCTACCCATCGGTGATAGTTCAGAAAAATGTTGGCAAGTTACAGGGATTTGGAATAAAGGCGATCGACAGTTCAATATTTATTTTCCAGAAGCCAGCATTAATGGATTAAAGGCCTTTTCCTATACCAACAATCGTGGGAAACCTAGTGCTGTGGAGTCCTTCTTAATTGATGAACGCAAAGTTAATCTAGACTCGCTTATTTTTGGACTAACCCAGCGCCTGAATGCTCAAAAATGGCTGGCAAGAAATTAAATATACAAATTAAATATATAACAGTTGTCAAGGATTTTTCCCGCCGGAGGTGAGGGAGATCCTTGATGATTTATTCATGATCAATGTATCTAAGAACTCTACACCTCCAACAATTTCGGAACTATCGAGATCAAACTGTAGAGTTTATTGCTCCTAAAACTATCCTCCTGGGTGATAATGCCCAAGGAAAGTCGAATTTGCTGGAGGCTGTGGAATTATTAGCAACTCTGAAAAGTCATCGATCGACCCGCGATCGAGAATTAATTTTGGAAGGAGTTAATGAAAGCAGAATTAGCGCTTTTCTAGAAAAAGAACACAGCAATCTAGACTTAGTAATTAACCTCCGGTTTGGAGCGAGGCGGGGTATTACCATTAATCAGCAGCCTATTAAAAGACACATGGATTTTTTGGGCAGCTTAAATGCAGTGCAATTTTCTAGTTTAGACCTAGAGCTAGTCCGGGGCGCCCCAGAAAAGCGGCGGATTTGGCTAGATACTATCCTCATGCAAATAGAACCCATCTATGCTCATATTCTTCAGCAATATAATCAAGTCCTCCGTCAACGCAATGCCCTGCTGAAAAGATTACAACATAATGAATCTAGAGGAGAATCTGGAGATAGTTCTAATGAAGAACTAGCCATCTGGGATGCCCAGTTAGCCACTGCCGGATCTAGAGTGACCAGACGTAGAGCAAGGGTTTTAGAAAGATTAGCTCCCCTTGCCCAAGATTGGCACACCAAAATTAGTGGCAGAACCGAACTTTTTACCCTTAATTATGTCCCTAATGTGCCAATTCCAGAAAATAATCCAGAGAAGGTTCAAGAGGCATTTTTAGAGAAAATTCAACTACGACGAATTCCTGAACACCGTCAAGGGACTAGTTTAGTAGGTTCCCATCGAGATGATATTGAATTTTTAATCAATGAAACTGCGGCCAAGCTCTACGGCTCTCAAGGACAACAGAGAACTCTAGTGCTGGCATTAAAATTAGCAGAATTAAAACTAATCGAAGAAGTAGTAGGGGAAGCTCCCTTATTATTACTAGATGATGTCCTGGCAGAGTTGGATCTCCATCGCCAGAATCAATTATTAGAGGCGATTCAAGACCGCTTTCAAACCCTAATTACGACAACTCATTTGGGGTCTTTTGATACGGATTGGCTCCATAATTCCCAGATTCTCTCGGTGGAGGCTGGGGTGGTGATAGATAGTATTTGAAGAACATTAGTTGCAAAACGAACTCATAACGAGTATGATTTATTTAGAGGTAATTCTTAGGTAAAGGCAGTTATGATCAAAATTCATCGCCCCCTCCCAGAGCAAATAATCCAGAAAAAGTATAATTACTAATGGAGTCGATCGCTCAAGAGGGACTAAGAGGATGTCTAAGAAGTGTCTGGCGGTTAAAACCGCGACTATAAGAACAAAGTCCGCACTTCGACAAAGCTCAGTGACCACCGGTGCGGACTAAGAAAAATCTGGGACTTTCTGCAACCTGCGTAGGCAGGTTTTGCTCCTGTAGCTGCGACTTTAGTCGCCAGGCTACCCTTTTCAGGCATCCTCTAAAGGAACACTTAGATTAAACCTGAGTATTTTTTCAAAAAAATCAAAAAGTTAAGGAGTCGATTATGAGTATTAATATTGGGATTAATGAAACAGACCGCAAGGAAATTGCTGGAGGTCTTTCTAGACTATTAGCTGATAGCTATACTTTATATCTAAAAACCCATAATTTTCACTGGAATGTGACCGGGCCAATGTTCCAAACTCTACACCTTTTATTTGAAACCCAGTACACAGAACTAGCTTTGGCCGTAGATTTGATTGCCGAAAGAATTAGGGCTTTGGGCTTCCCTGCACCCGGAACTTATGCTGACTATAGCCGACTAAGTTCTATTCCAGAAACTATGGGCATCCCCAAGGCAGAAGAAATGATCCAGCTATTAGTAGAAGGCCAAGAAGCTGTTACCCGCACTGCCCGATCGCTCTTCCCGGTGGTAGATAAAGCTGCCGACGAACCCACAGCAGATCTCCTGACCCAAAGAATGCAACTCCATGAAAAGAATGCGTGGATGCTAAGAAGTTTGCTAGAAAAGTAAGATCAGAATTTTAGATATTATCCTGAGGGCGCAAGGCCTTGCGTCCTTCTATTCATTCAAGTAATTTATGGCTTTAGATTACACCCTAAAATTAAAGAAATTAATGCAGCAGGTAGGGATTACTAGTTTTAATTCCTTAGCAAAAATCACTGGAGTTTCGCTTCAGAAATTACAACAACTCCGGCGGGGAAATCTGCAAAAATTTCGCTTAGAAGAGTTACAGCAATTAAGCCAAGTTCTGTCTATTTCTCTCCCCAAGTTATTAACTACCTTTGCTGGGGTAGATCCAGATCATCAAGATTCAAATCAGGATTTAGATCAAGATTTAAGCCAACAGCTAAAAGAATCTCAGCAAATTACCTTGTTACGCCATGAATATGAAAGAGTGCAAAATCAACTCCAAGAACAGCGATCGCACCTCCTCCAAGAATTTCAACAAACTAGCTTGCAAACCCTAGAAACATGGCTACTCCAGTGGGAGAGAGTCGCCCACCATGCCCGGCATCATCCCGAATTTAGTGCTAGTAAGATATTACCCTTGATGCGATCGGTGGAGCAGTTGATCAAAAACTGGGGAGTAGAAGCGATCGCCACCCTAGGGGCAGAGATTCCCTATGACCCTCAATGGCATCGCCTGCAAACCGGGACAGCCCATCCCAGCGACCTAGTTAAAGTCCAGAGTCCGGGCTATACCTACCAAGGTAAACTTTTACATCGAGCCGAAGTTACAATAATTTAAAGCTCTGGGGGAGCAGGCGACCACACCTCACCATACTTTTGTTGCAGAGCTTGCCATGCTTCCACCTGTCCGGGTTCATATTCACCGGGTTTACCCCACTGGAGAAAAGCACTAAGGATAACCTCAGCATCTGCATCAAGAAAACGAATGGCATAGGTAGTAAAATTTCCTCGCTTTGCTTCTCCTATTTCAAACTTCACCTGTTTAATTTTGTCCATATTTAGATGGAATTCAAAATAATCATTGTGCATATTGGCATACTTCCCCTTCCCGGGTAGCTCTGCATAGAACAATTTCTCTAGCTTGCCCCTAGCTTCGAGGACTGCCCCACCATTAGTAACAATCAACCTTAGAGTAGACAACGATTCGCAGGCAGTCAGAAATTCTTTGAGGGTTATAGTCATGATATGAAATGAATTTAAGTAATATTAAGTTAAGTCATCAATTCAGGATTTTGATTCAGGAATTATGGATATAATTCTTGTTAGTACAAGTATAGATGTAAGATGAGTTGCCCCTAGGTATGACCCCGCCAGAAACTCTTAGGAAAAACAGCAGCAA
>Ga0335395_10000489_pt1 | contig 24643 bp, 20 predicted proteins | sample MAT02_FD_205744 | JGI IMG/M metagenome (GOLD analysis project Ga0335395, IMG submission 205744) | Freshwater microbial communities from Lake Fryxell liftoff mats and glacier meltwater in Antarctica - MAT-02 (spades assembly) (version 2) ...
CTTGGAGGTGGGAAAGGGAATTACTTACAGATGCAGGCTCGTTCAGCAATTGATAAGTTAATGAAATTGTCTGCTCAATTGCCCAAGCGCATTCAACTCTACGAAGATAGCCAACTGCACAAGTAGCCTTGAATAAGTCAGGATTATTATAGTCAGCTAAAGCATTAAATAAGATGTGTTGTGCACTTGTCAAAGTAGAATTTCGGGTATGTCTATCTTCCATTAACAAAGCATGTTGAATTTGTTTCTGTGCTAGATTAAATTTCGCATAAGCTCCACTTAAGATTAAACGATGGTGTTTAAAATCAATGCTTTCGGCTAACAGTTTAATTTCAGCAATAACTTCTGCTTTCTGGTCTTTCAGCAGTGCCTCTATACTAATAAAGCCGTGTGTAACTGTTAGCTTCAATTCCTTAATATCTTCCCTCATTTTTAAGGTCTGATGAAGGTTAACGGCTGACAGTGCCGCTGTCGCCACCACGCCGACACCAATGACGGCAGTAGATGCTGACAGAATGTCCACATTAGCCGAAAGAGATTTTAAGCCATACTCAATCACATCTTGTCTTCTGTAAGTTTCTTTAAAACCCAGATCGGTTTGAACCATTTGCGCTACACCTAATACAAAATCTGGAATAGCGAACAACGGCTCGGCAACCATACCAATTGCCGAACCTACAAAGCGACCTGTTGCCCTGTCTCTAGCTATTCCCAATAATACTCCTGCACTATTCACGACTTCATAAGCGCCGGAGATGATACCAGCCTGTATGTGAGGAGGAAACACAAAAAACATATTTTTTACCTGAATAGCGATTAGTGTTACATATTATAATATATTATACTATTATGGTTAACTTTGTCAGTCTACAGTGGAATTACTTAAATGAACGAATTCATGAAAGCATTTCAGAACATCGCCCAATCAGCCGGAGTCGTCGCGGCGGATGATTATAAATCCTTAGAGATTAAGGAATCTGCCACAACCATGATTAAGTCAGTCCAGCCTGGCTTTGACGAATTGAGGGAATCAGCTACCAGACTTAAGAAAGTTGTGCAAGGATGCCGGAACGATATAGATCACGCTGAAGACGTTTGGACTTGCAAACATGGGATTACCCTAGCTTCAAAACAGGAAATATGGCAACAGCTTGGGGAACTGAGTGGCTGTCATTTCAGAATTAATGAACTCAGTCGGCTATGTCAAAGTTCGGCGCTCGCTGAATCTCAAGATTATTGGCATCAAATATTTGATTCCCGCCTGAGACAGAAGTGGTTTATTGATGCAGCAAACAAACAAAAAAAAGGAATTGGCTGGAAAGAAAAAGATTATTTTATTAAAGATATTCCCATCGTTGTTAATCTTGTTTGTAGGGAAATAGATCGAATTATTAAGCACAGCCTGGGTCTGGTTTATCAAGACATTAGTACGATTAACTTAAAAGTGATTACGCAGTGTGCTGAAATTTTAGATAAGCAGACAAAAACTGTGTGGAATCATCGGATGAATTTCACTTTTAGTCAGATAGCAAATAAGTTTGAGCAGCCGACAGTTTACTTGCCTGAGAATACCGAATCACTGAGGTCTGCACTTAGTCCGGCTCTGGATAATTTATCCAAATACCGTTTAGGTGATCTTTTTTGGGAAGAGGTTGTAAATTTTGAAAAGCAGGTTTCAACTGCGATCAATAATTTCATCAATTCAATCTTTGATGACAGATTAAAACTAGGAAATCAAGCTTTGGTTGAAGCTATGAAATTTTACAATGAATTTCTCGAAAGGCAAGATAGATATCAGCAAGAAACACCTGCACAACGTCAGGCTGAAAGAGCCTGGATTGATTCGCAATGGATAGAAATTCAGAGCGTGGAAACAGGTATTGGGGTAATTCTAAATTCTGTTCCATAATTCCTTAAACTACTGTCATTGTAGTAGAGCGCACTTCTTCAATATGCTAAAATAAACTTAGTCACAATTCCATCAAAAAAATGACAGCACAAGTGTTAGAACTAGAAGGGACGTGGGAAGAAATTCTCGCCCAAGCAGCCAAATTTTCTGGACACAGAGTTCGCATCATCGTTCTTGCTGACGAGGAACCGCTGAAGTCAGCCGAAGATTGTTTTCGTCAAGGATGGCACGAAGCAATGACAGGAGAGACTGTACCGCTTTCTGAACTATGGGAAGGTATTGATGCAGCGATCGAGATGATGGAGTCTCTGCCAGAAACTTTACAGCAGCAAGTAGCAGAATACTTGAAAGAGTATATCGCAGACTTAAAAGACGAACTTCAGTGGGAGGAATCTTTCGAGAAAACGCAACCGCAACTTGTGGCTGCGGCTCAACGCGCAAAACAAGAAATTGCTGAAGGAAAGGCACAAGAAATGAAACTCAATGAGTTATGAAATCTGCGTTTCTTTCGCATGAAATAGAGGACACGGCAGTGCCGTTTCCCTACCCGAACATCTGTACTATTGAAAAAGTTACTCGTTACCAGTTAATATTTTTTTTGCTTGTTTCCTTAACCCAAAGTGTAAGGTGCGTCGCCATGAGATTGTCGATTCAATTTAGGGATTGTAGATGGCGACGCACCCTACAGATTTTAAGGGGTTTTATAATCACATTCTCTCCAACACTTGAATCCCCAACAATCCTAACCCCAACTTCAGAGTCCTCGCTGTCAAATCGCACAAAATTAACCGCGAAGTCCGCAGCGGTTCCTCGGCTTTCAAAACCGGACATTGCTCAAAAAATTGATTGAATTTTTGACTCAATTCAAACAAATACTGACAAATTCGATTTGGCAATAAGTCGCCGCCAACAGCATTTACAACTTCATTGAACTGCAATAAATGCTTTGCCAATACTAACTCGGCATCTGACTGCAAAATTACTTTTGCACTAGCATCTAAGTTATCAAAATTAATCTCTCCTTTGCGGCGAATGCCCTGGACGCGCACGTAAGCATACAGCATATAGGGTGCGGTATTTCCTTGCAAAGCCAGCATTTTGTCGTAACTAAATACATAGTTGCTGGCGCGGTTTTGACTCAAATCGGCATACTTGACGGCACTCAAACCTACTGTTTGAGATACGTTGGCAATAAATTCCTCAGTTTCGTGTCTTTCCTCTGCTTTTAATCTGTCTTCTAAATCTTGGCGCGTGCGGACAACTGCTTCGTCTAACAAATCCTGCAACCGCACTGTGTCGCCTGAACGAGTTTTTAATTTTTTGCCATCTTCTCCCAATACTAAACCGAAGGGAATATGCACAATCTCGACATCTTCAGGAATCCAATTGGCTTTTCTGGCTACTGCAAATACTTGGGCGAAATGGTTGGATTGTCCTGAATCTGTGACGTAAATTATGCGCTTTGCATTGTCTTGTTGGATGCGGTAGCGGATGGCGGCTAAGTCGGTGGTGGCGTAGTTGTAGCCGCCGTCGCTTTTCTGGACGATTAGCGGTAATGGTTCACCTTCTTTGTTGGTGAATCCGTCTACAAATACGCATTTTGCGCCGTCGCTTTCTACTAGCAAACCTAATTCGGTTAAATCTGCGACTACTGCGGGTAATAATGGATTGTAAAATGATTCGCCGCGTTCGGTTAATTTGATATCGAGCAAGTCGTAGATTACTTGGAATTCGCGGCGGGATTGATCGCACAGCAGTTTCCAGGCGCGGCGCGTGTCTTCTGCGCCTGCTTGCAGTTTTACTACTTCTTGGCGGGCGGTTTCTTTGAAGGTTTCGTCTGTGTCAAAGCGCTGTTTTGCTTGGCGGTAAAATGCGACTAAATCGCCTAAGTCTAGTGCGTCAGCAGTTGTTAAGGCTTCGGGGTGAACGATACGCAGGTGTGTGATTAGCATCCCGAATTGGGTGCCCCAGTCGCCGATGTGGTTGATTCTGATTACGTCGTGGCCGATAAATTCGAGGGTGCGGCCGATCGCATCTCCGATGATAGTCGATCGCAAATGTCCGACGTGCATTTCTTTGGCGATATTCGGGCTCGAAAAGTCGATCGCCACTCTCTGAGGCGTTTTCACCGGTTCAATCCCCAAACGGGTGTCGGCGGCGATCTCACTTATTTGCGCTTCCAAATACGCCGGTTTGAGCTTTAAGTTGATAAAACCGGGGCCGGCGATTTCTGGGGTTTCGCAGATGTCGGCAATATCTAGGTTTTCGATGATTGTTTGGGCGATCGCCCGTGGGGGCTTGCCTAACTTTTTGCCCAAACTCATCGCTGCGTTGCACTGAAAGTCCCCAAAGCTGGGATTGCTGGCGGCGGCTAGCATCGGATCTGTACCCGAATAACTTTCGCCGAATGCGGCGGTGAATGCTTTTTCAAATCTGGCTTTTAACTGTTGGGCGATCGAGTTCATCTTTTATATTTTGATTAGATACTTAGTTTTTTTAACTAATTTATGTATTTGTACTTACCTTTTGCTGAATATGCGATCGAAATCAGGCGCTTCGGTAATTGAGGATACATTTTATCACAATCACGATCGCTTGACAAGCCCAAAATTATCACATTCGATGATGATCGCGATCGCTACATAATTTATCTAAATCAGTTACATTAAGGTATGTTAACATTCTGTTTAATGCTCACGAAAATTCTACGAAAGGAAGTAGTTATGTTATCTCAACCTGTTTTTGGCGATCGTTCTCTGACTCAAGCCTTTTATCAAGCAGTAATCGCTCGCTTCGCTGAGCCTTTGAGTCTCTCGACTCAAGCGCTATTAGAAGAGTGCACCCTCGGCTTTGCGCCTTGTCCCGATGGAGTCAAAACCTTTTTCATCATCGCGCCGAGTTTGGATGCAGCAGAGCGACTAATTGGCAAAATCGATTGTATTTTGGAGCGAGTTGCCGAACTCATGGCTGGAGTCGGACAAGTTGCCCTGTGCATCGTTCCCGCCGGTAGTGAGGGAGATCGATCGGTCGATCTGCAAGACTTAAAAAAAGTTCCCCCCGATTGTCTCGCTTGCAAAATCTTTACTATTATCTGTGCAGATGCTGCGACCGATCGCTAAAATTGACAGTTAGCAACCAGCAACTCGCTGTGCTAAGCTAAACCTGTGCCTGGGTCGGCGCGGGATAGATTGCTTATTAGTAAAAGTCGCTGGAATTCTCCAGCAAAGCGTGCAGGTAGTTCGATCGTTTGTAAAGTTGCACTCGCGATCGAAGGCAAGTATTAACCAGCAACAATTTACAGACCAAATGCCCGCTTGTTAGTCGATCTAATTTTTAGTTTTCGACTCAAACAGCCGTGCATCTACTTTTGTTTTCTCAATTCCCGGCTGCCAAAAAGCCTCGCTTTCCTCTCCTGAGTGTCTCACTTCAAAAGACAGCAGCAGGAATTAGGCGTTGATTTAGTTGACAGTTGACCGTTGATAGTTGACCGTAGGAAGAGGTTCGAGGGAAGTTCGGCAACGGATTTTGTAACGGATGTAACGGATTTAAAAGTTAAGGAAGAAGGAAAAGGGAAGTTCGGCAACGGATTTTGTAACGGATGTAACGGATTTAAAAGTTAATAGTTAGTAGCGTGCGTCAGGCTACAGTTTCGCTCCAATTCAAACACATTGAAACTGACGCACCCTACGGGGATATATAGTCCGATCGCATCCCAGGCTGATAGAATTTGTTAAAAATTTCAGTTGAAAATTTGAATTATTAAATTTTATGTCTAATATTGGCGATAAAATCAAAGATTGAAATTCTTAAATCTCAAATCAAGCCATCATGGTAAAACTGACACCGAACCCCAGCTTTAGTTTAACGATTCGTGTTGCTCTGCCGAACCAGCCGGGAATGCTGGCTAGCGTCACCAGCGCGATCGCCTCTGTGGGCGGCAACTTCGGCCAAATCGACTTAATCGAGCAAACCCGCGCCAGTACCATTCGCGATATCACCGTCGATGCTTACAGCATTGAACACAACGAAGAAATAGTCCAAGCAGTGAAAGCGCTACCCGATATCAAAGTGATCGATGTGTACGATCGCACTTTCGACTTGCACCGTGGTGGAAAAATCAGCGTAATTAGTAAAATTTCCCTCAAACGCCAGTCCGATTTGGCAATGGCATACACCCCCGGAGTCGCCCGCATCTGTACTGCGATCGCCAATGACCCCCAACAAGTTTACAACCTGACAATCAAACAAAATACTGTTGCCATTGTTACCGACGGTAGCGCAGTTTTGGGACTAGGAAACCTCGGCCCAGCCGCCGCACTGCCAGTCATGGAAGGCAAAGCCATGCTATTTAAAGAATTTGCCGGAATTGATGCCTTTCCTATCTGTTTGGATACCCAAGATACCGAGGAAATTATTCGCACTGTGCAGAATATCGCCCCGGTGTTTGGAGGCGTTAACCTCGAAGATATTTCTTCTCCCCGTTGCTTTGAAATCGAAGCAAGATTGCGGGCAACCTTAGATATTCCGATTTTTCATGACGACCAACACGGCACTGCAATTGTTAGTTTGGCAGCATTAATTAATGCCTTGAAAATCGTCAAAAAAACCATCGAAGAAGTGTGTATCGTGATTAACGGAGCTGGTGCGGCCGGAATCGCGATCGCCCGTTTGTTACGCAAAGCAGGTGCCGAAAACATCATCATGTGCGACTCCAAAGGTGTTCTGTCCAAAGATCGCACGGATATGAACCCAGAAAAACTAGAATTTGCTGTGGCTTCGAGCGGTACTTTGGAAGATGCGATGGCCGGTGCTGATGTATTTTTAGGTGTCAGTGCGCCCGGGGTGGTAACTCGCTCGATGGTGCGATCGATGGCCGAGAATCCGATCGTGTTTGCAATGGCAAATCCCATTCCCGAAATTCAGCCAGAATTAATTATGGAGGATGCGGCGATCATTGCCACTGGACGCAGCGATTACCCCAATCAAATTAACAATGTTTTGGCATTTCCGGGGATATTTCGAGGTGCTTTGGACTGCAAAGCTCGCACGATTACCACAAGTATGTATTTGGGTGCAGCTTATGCGATCGCCTCTTTAGTCAGCCCTTCCCAACTTGACAAAGAGCACATTATACCATCTGTTTTTGACGAAAGAGTTGCCATTGCTGTTGCCGGTGCAGTGCAGTTGGCCGCCCGATCCGAAGGTATCGCCCGCGATTAGTTGCAGGAAGTTCGGCAACGGATTATTTAACGGATGTAGCGGATGTAACGGATAGAGGGAAGTTCGGCAACGAGGAATGTACGGGATAGAAGGAAGTTCGGCCTCGTTGCCGAACTTCCCTACTGAGTTATAAAAGTCACAGAAATCAGACATAATAAAAAGATATATAATTAAGTATCCCAAGCCCAGCTAGGTAAAATGCAAAGCCAGTTAGGAAAAGCCAAGCCCGATCGCAGCAACAGCAAATTGTTAGAACTCAGTCCGCTCGGACTGGCATTGTGCCGGACGGACGGGACTTTTCTCGACGTAAATCCAGCTTTTGCAAGTATGATCGGCTACACAGTTGCAGAAACTCTCAACCTCAACTACTGGGAAATTCTGCAAACACAGTGCGCTGGTAGAGAAAAATCTTTAGAAATTCCAGCAAAAAATAGCTGTACGGGCCCGTACTCAGCAGCATACAAACATAAAAACAACCATTTCGTATCCGTGCGAGTTTCCGAGCGGGCAATTGAAACAGAGGGAGAATGCGCGATTTATCTGAGTGCTGAAGAAATTTGGAATCATCGGGATGAAAATCTTGAATCAACGCCACCGCACTGCCATTCACAACGAGAAGAATTGCTGGCAAACCAGACTGCCAAACTGACAATAACTCAGGAACTACTTCAACAAAAAATCTCCGAACTCGAACTGGCAAAATCGCAACTGCAACTACAAAATCAGATTCTAGATCAAATTCGCGAAGCCGTAATTTGCACGGATGTGAACGGCTCAATCACCAGTTGGAATCAAGGCGCTCAAAGGCTGTACGGCTATGATAAAAGTGAAGTTATCGGTCAAGATATTAGTCTAGTTCACCCGCCGAAAGAGAGAGAATTAATATCAAAATTAGTTCTCAAACAGGTATTAGAAAAAGGCGAATTCGATGGAGAAATTACAATGCAGCGCAAGTCTGGGGAAGACTTCTACTCGCACTTGTCAGTTGCTCTACTGAAAGACGTTGGTGGCGAAGTTTTTGGGAGTGTGGGCTGCATCAGGGATATCAGCGATCGCAAAGCTTTAGAACAAGAATTAGCACAGAGACAAGCTCGTTTTGATGCTTTTTTCAAGGATGCGCCGGCGGGACTTTGCATTTTGGACTCCCAACTGCGGTACGTGCAAATTAATCCATACCTAGCAGAAATAAATTGCTTGAGTCCAGCAGAGCACATCGGCAAGACTGTAGGCGAAATATTGCGGAATTTCGCTCCAATGGTAGAGCCTTTGTACGAACAAATTTTGAGAACGAAAGAGCCCCTAATTAACATAGATATGAGCGGTGAAAGTCCAAGGCAGCCGGGGGTTGTTCGAGATATTACAGGCTCTTATTTTCCTCTGCTCGACAAAGACGGTGAGGCGATCGGCATCGGTGCAGTTGTAGTTGACATTAGCGATCGCAAACAAGCAGAAGTAGCACTGGAAAAAAGCGAACAGCTTTACCGCACTATGGCAAGCAACTTTCCTAACGGTGCGGTGATGCTGTTTGACAAAGAAATGCGCTACACCCTGGTAGAAGGTACAGAATTAGCCGCTGTGGGGCTTTCCAAAGAGTTGATGGAAGGCAAGACAATCTGGGAAGTATTTCCTGTAGATTTTTGCGCTGCTGTCGAGCCAAATTATCGGGCGGCGCTGGCTGGAGAAACAGTTATTACAGAATTTACTTACGGCGATCGCATTTACCTCGGTTACACTTTGCCAGTCAGAAACAAGCGGCAAGAAATCAGCGGCGGATTGTTAATGGCTCAAAACATTACGGAGCGTCACTTAGCAGAAGAAGCCCTCAAGGAAAGCGAGGAAAAATACAGGTGCATTGTCGAGACAGCAGACGAAGGAATTTGGATCATAGATGCGGAGGGTAAAACTACTTTTGTCAACCAAAAAATGGCCGATCTGCTCGGCTGCACCGCAAACGAAATGATCGGGCAGTCGCTATTTGCTTTCATGGATGCAGAAGGCATGGCGATCGCACAAGTCAATCTGGATCGCCGCAGTCAAGGAATTAGCGAACAGCATGATTTTAAGTTCCTTCGCCGAGATGGGAGCGACTTGTGGGCGATGCTTTCTACTAATTCCTTTGCAGACAAAGAAGGGCGCTATGTGGGCGCTTTAGCAATGGTTGCCGACGTTACCGATCGCAAACAAACAGAAGCCGCATTGCAACAGTCGGAAGCCAAATTTCGATCGCTCTACGAATTAACCAGTTTGCCTGTTTTGATGTTATATGAAAAGGCCATCGCAGATGCCAACACAGCCACCCTAAAACTATTTGGCTGCACCGCCCCGCAACAGTTGTACGGCAAAAACCCCGGCCAACTGTCGCCTCTTTTCCAACCCAATGGCAGAGATTCTTTGAGCTTGGTTAACGAAATGATAGCGATCGCCTTTGAGCGCGGAAACCACCGTTTTGATTGGGTTCATCAGCGCTTAGACGGTACTGATTTTCCTGCAGAAGTCGTGCTGACAATCATCGAGGTGGGAAATGAAAAAATTATCCAAGCAGTCGTCCAAGATTTAACCGATCGCAAACTTGCAGAAGAAACAGTAGTGCGATCGGAACAAGTCCTCAGACAGCAAGCTCAGCGAGAACAACTGCTGAATCAAATTGCCAACCAAATCCGCAATTCTTTAGATTTAGACACAATTTTAGCAACCGCCGTTCAAGAAATTCGCAATCTGATGCAGCTAGATTGGTGCCTGTTCACTTGGTATCGCCCCAACAGCAATCCTCCGGTTTGGGAAATAGTTTGCGAAGCCAAAAATGCAGCTTTGCCGAGTTTACTCGGTACTTATGTTGTAGACGACAAATCTAGTGTCGGAGTGAGGCAGATTTTGCTGCGACAAATTGTGCGAATTGATGATGTCAGCACTTTTGAAGATGCAGAATTGCGCGAAGTTTTCCAGGCTTCAAAAGTTAAATCAGTGCTGTCGCTACCAATTCATACTGCTTCCGGCGATATTGGCGCGATTACCTGCTATCAGGCTCTGTCCGCGCGCCATTGGAGCGATTCGGAAGTCGAGCTGATGCAAGCGGTAACTGCTCAAATTGCGATCGCGATCGATCACGCTGAATTGTACACCCAAACTCGCACAACCGCCCAATTAGCCCAAGCTCAAACCCAACAGCTAGAACAAACTTTGCACGAACTCCAACGCACCCAAACTCAATTAATTCAAAGTGAAAAAATGTCGAGTTTGGGACAGTTAGTAGCAGGTGTCGCCCACGAAATTAACAACCCGGTTAATTTTATCTACGGCAATCTGAGCTACACCAGCGAATACACTCAAAAATTGTTAAAAATGCTGCAACTTTACCAGCAGGAATACCCGCAGCCGAGCGCCAGAATTTTAGATGCAAGAGAAGACTTTGAAGTTGATTATCTTGTTGAAGATTTACCGAAAATTTTAGCATCTATGAAAGTCGGAGCCGATCGCATCCGCGACATAGTTTTAAGCCTGCGGACTTTCTCAAGACTCGACGAAGCCGAAATGAAACAAGTGGACATTCACGAAGGCATCGAAAGTACGCTGATGATTTTGCAAAACCGCCTAAAAAACCAACCCGATCGCCCGACAATTAATATTATCAAGGAATATGGTAAGTTACCTTTAGTTGAATGTTATCCTGGTCAGTTAAATCAAGTATTTATGAATTTGTTGAGCAATGCGATCGACGCTGTGGAAATGGAGATTGATAAGTTCGATCGCACGGACAACATTCTCGCAATTACGATTCGCACCGAACTAACCGACAATAACTGCGTGGCGATGCGGATAGCTGACAACGGCCCCGGAATCAGCGAAAACGTGAAAAGGCGCTTGTTTGACCCATTTTTCACAACAAAACCCATCGGCAAAGGCACAGGCTTAGGATTGGCAATTTCGCACTCTATTATCGTAGAAAAACACGGTGGCAAGCTGATCTGCAATTCTGTATTGGGAGAAGGTTCGGAATTTGCGATCGAGATTCCACTGCGGCAAAAAAGGAATTAAAACCCAATGCAAAATTAAGAGAAACCGGGTTTCTTCCGAGATATTTTGCCACCCACCGAGATTTTCTCAGAAACCCGGTTTCTTAGACTTGGCAAAATTAAGAGAAACCGGGTTTCTTCCGAGATATTTCGCCACCAACCCAGATTTTCTCAGAAACCCGGTTTCTTAGACTTTGCAACAATCCCCGGTACAACAATCCCAGAAACCGGGTTTCTTCCGAGATGCTGTCATCACCAACCGAGATTTTCTCAGAAACCCGGTTTCTTAGACTTTGCACTTTGCAAAATCTAAGAAAAATTCCCAGAAACCGGGTTTCTTCCGAGATATTTTGCCACCCACCGAGATTTTCTCAGAAACCCGGTTTCTTAGACTTTGCTTCTAACCTAAAGATTTAACATAAACCCGATCGCACCTTAGCGTCTCAACACCCGTCGTCGGTAGATATCCGTTATTTTCGTACAATATAACAGCTTCCTTAAGAATGCTAGCAGTTTCGATCCAGATTTCATCAAAGCCGCGAGCGATAATTTTACTTTCCAACTCTTGCAGTAAAAACTTCCCCAAACCTTGTCTCCTTGCTGCTGGCAAAATATACATTTTGCGAATTTCTACAGCATTCTTCCCGCGCTCGATGGGATAGTAAGCGGCTGTACCCACTATTTCTCCTTGCCGTTCAACTACCCAAAATTCGCCGCCCTTTTTCTGATAAAATAATTCTACATCATAAACATCTCGATCGGCCCCGAAAGGCTCACACATTAAACCATACTCTACTAAAACATCCCGAATTAAATGAAAGGCATCAGCCCGATCGCGCGTTTCCCAGGAACGAATGAAAAAATCCAGATGTTGGGTTTTCATGGGTTGTTGCAACTTACATTATTTTTTTGACTTTAGCAACCGTAAAATTACTGATTTTCTCGCATTTGACAGTCGTTAAATGCACCCAACTTTTAACTGTGAATTCTCGGTTCAGGATAAAGAGTTGCCAGCAACTCACTTTCTACCAATGATAATTCCTCCAGTCGCTCAATCACCAGAGTGCGATCGAAATAAGTTGTTGCCAAAATCCAATATACCCCATAATGGCGCGCTTCCGAAGCCATCAAACTGCGGTAAAACTTAGCTAATTCTGCGTCAGGACAATGCTCGCCCAGCAGCCCCAGCCGTTCGTGACTCCGCGCTTCAATCAAACCAGAAACCAACAAAGAATCCAAAAGTCTCTCCGGTTCCTGTTTGCGAATTTGGGCGGACAAACCGGCACCGTAGGGAGGCGCAGCCAAAGGCCCCAAAGCGATGCCGCGCTCTTCCAACCGCTGGTTGACTTGCTCGAAATGCTCCAATTCTTCGCGGGCGATCGCCGTTAGCATCCTCACCAATTTTTCCCGCGCTGGGTAGCGAAACATTAAATTTAACGCTACTCCCGCCGCTTTCCGCTCGCAGTGCGAATGATCTAATAAGATTGTATCAAAATGGGCGATCGCCTGTTCGATCCAAGCTTGCGAAGTCGGCTGTTTCAAAAACTTAATAGTTGTCATTAGTCAGTTGTCAGTTGTCATTGGTCAGTTGTCATTGGTCAGTAGTCAGTAGTCATTAGTCATTGTAGTTAGTCATTGTAGGGTGCGTCAGGATTGCATATTGGATCGCATTGCTGATTTTTCGTCTGACGCACCCTACGGGCGTGTTAGTAGGATACGCACCTTACCCTTCTTTTCTTCAGTCCGCGGAGGCGGACATCGTTTGTGTAGGGGCGGTTTCAACCGCCGACTCTTTCCAAGATTCTATAAGTCGGGTAGCGCGTCATCCTATTTTACACAATTTTTTAAACACCGCATACATATCACCAGCAAACTTTTTCGGATTCCAAAGTGGCGACAAACTTGCTGCATCCTTAGACTTAACCAACTGTGCTTTAATTGAGTTTCTCAAATCACCATCCTTACCCAATTTTACACCCAACTCCACATATTCCGCCCAAGACCAAGCCACACCAGTTTCAATTCCCAAGGCCTGCAAAAATGAATAACCCATTCTCGACAAAAATTGCTCTCCAGTACGAGTCACCACCGGCAAATTAAACCACAAAGCTTCTAAAGTGTGAGTACCTCCATTATAAGGATAAGAATCCAACAAAACATCGGCCAGCAAATAGACAATTCTGTGTTCTTCTTCGGTAGCAACCCTCGGCAAAAACTTAATGCGATGCCGGCCGACTCCCTCAGCTTCGCAAGCTTGATGATACGCCGCCTCAAACACCGCAGCATCGCCTAAAGCTTTGTGAATTAAGATACTATTCGGCACTTGTTTGAGAATTGCAACTTGTGCTTTTACCAACTCACGATTAAATTTTCTGCCGGGAGCGACGCACAGGTAAACTATCTGATCCAAACCAATCCGATTCGACTTTCTCAATAGCACTGTATCGACTGCATATCTCTGAAAACCTGACACCGCAACAAACGAATCTGGCATCCTAATTAACTGCTCGTCATAATATTTTTCCCTACCTGCTGGATGCGAGTGCCAGTCTGTGAGAAAATAATTTTCTGAGGATATGTAATGAGCATCAAAGCCGAGCCAAGAAACACAAACAGGCGCGGGTTTTTGGTAGAGAATGTCAGCGTGAATTGGGACACTGAGAGAATCTAAATCGACTAAAATATCCAATTCATCTTGCTGAATTTGGTTGACAATTTCTGCGGAATTGGCAAGTCCGTTTGGGTAAGTTTTGGGAAAAGTCATTTTGCCGAGACTTTCAAATTGCTGAGTGCGATCGTCCGCAACAATTCTTTCGGAAGCATATAAATATAAATTGGGTGTAATCTGGGACAATTCGTAAAGAATGTCAGCGCTGCACCAACCGACAGAATGGCGGCTGAAGTGATTGGACAAAAACCCGATTTTTAATTTGCTGGCTGGTGCTTTTGGTTTGAAACTGTAATTTGCGGGTTGAGAAACATGAGGTTTGATACATTTTTCGATGTACTTTTGGGCAATCAATCTGTAAAGTTTCGAGTTTGCCGCCAAGTCATCTCGCAAATATGGCGTGCTGAATAAGAAGTTTGCATAAAGCGATTTAATTTCTACTGGGCTAGCCGTTTCTAAGTTTTGCTGCAAGTACGATTCTAGCTCTAAAAATCGATCGCCCGCAATTTGATTCAATCCCGATACTTGATAGGTGCTGACGTAGTAAATCGCCGTCATAATTGGATCGGTTTCGGCGCACATTTGGCTGTATTTGTGTACAGCTTGCCGCGCGGCTGCTAAATCGCTAGTATCTCTGAGGATGCCGCACAAATGTTGGTGGGCAGAAATAAGATCGGGTTTGATTTCTAGGGCTTTTTGCAGGTTGGGTATCGCCTCTTTAAACTTGCCCTGGTGGCGCAAAATTATGCCAATTTGACAGTACGCTTCGGGTAAATCGGGTTTGAAAGCGATCGCCCGTTGCCATGCAGCCACAGCCTCATCTAACTTGCCTTGCCGCGCTAATTTATCGCCTAAATTTATGTGAAAATCTACCTGAGCAAGATGGGGATTGAGTTCGAGAGCTTTTAACTCGTATGCTACCGCAGCATCCGACTGCCCTTGTTGCTTCAGTGCACTTGCCAAATTCCAGTAAGCAGCAGCCAAAGTTGGTTTAAGTTCGATCGCCTTTTCGTAATTAACAATCGCCTCCACCAAACGCTCTTGTTTGTAGAGCATACTACCCAAATTAGCATAAGCCTCAGCAAAATCGGGATTCAGGGCGATCGCCTCAGAATAAAACCGCATCGCCTCCTCAATTTGCCCGCTTGCTTGCTGGACATTGCCCATTGTCACGTAAGCCGCCGCCCAATCCGGTTGCAATTCCAGAGCTCGGCGACAAGCAGTGACGGCTGCTGCTAAATTGCCTTCAGAGTAATACATTTCTGCAACGACTGTCAGCGATGCAGCATCTTCAAATTGGGGTGTTTCGGATTGGTTATGAAAATCAGAACTCATTTGGCGGCCTATCTGTGCTATCAAGTTAAAGGTTGAATCTAGATTATTTTGCAGAGTACCAGATTTATCGGAATTACGCGCTATCTTCACAGAGAATTTATGAGCGACAAGCCAGCGACACAGCGCCAACATAACATCAAGTGGAAACCAAACCTCCTGCTGGGGATACTCTTGTTAACCTTAGCAATCCCCTTACCCTTTGCCCAAAAGACTCTGGCGCAGCAACAGCAGACAGCAAGCTTTCGGCAGAAATTATTTCAAACAGCGCTTTATTTCACTCTATATTTTGAGGGCGGATTCAGCAATCACCCCGCAGATAAGGGCGGCAGAACTTATCGGGGCATTCTGCAAACAGAATATAACTCCTACCGCTACAGTCGCGGGCTGCCGCCCCTCGACGTGACGCAAATGTCGGAAGCAGAGCTCCTAGAAATTTATAAATATTACTGGGATTCTAGTCTTTCGGGTACGATGCAGCCTGCTTTGGCGATCGTGATGTTTGACACCGCAGTTAATTTCGGTATTAACAATTCTATTACATTTTTGCAGCAAGCTTTAGGATTGCCACAAACTGGTGTTTTTGATGCGCGCACCAGGGAAGCGCTGAAAGCCGCTAATAACAAAAATACGGCGCTGCAAATGATTAATGAACGGATTATTTACCGCTACAAACGGGTGCAAGAAGATCCGAGTCAAATGGCTTTTTTCCGGGGTTGGCTGAGCCGCGATTATAGTTTGTGGGGCTACGTGAATAAGATGAAAAATTAAGATCGGACGTAGGGTTGAGACGGCGGTTAAGTTAAGACGGCGGTTTCAACCGCGTCTACACAAACGATGTCCGCCTCCGCGGACGAAGAAAATAAAACGGCGGTTTCAACCGCCCAGTCTGATTATCTTCAACCCGCGCACCATCCGGGTTTTGCCTGTGTAGACGCGGTTTCAACCGCCGTCTGATCTTTTTCCTAAGTCCTGATTAAAATCAATCAATTCACATTAACACATCAACCATTTGTCAAGTAAATCAATGTCATAAAAGTCATAATTTTGATTCATAAAAGTCATATTTATCAAGATATATTTCAAATTTAAAAAAATCTAGTAAATTTCAACTAAACCGTCTATAACAGAAATATAAAAATAAAATGCGTAGCTGCTGTACAAGTAACTTAAGCCAGGAAACTATGACGGTAGAAGAAGCAATCATTTTTTTGGACAATCTGGTATACGAGCAAACCCAAAAACGCCTAACTCGGTTGCAACAGGCGATAATTCGAGGCGTTGTAGAGGGTTTGACGTACCAAGAAATCAAGGAAAACGATCCGATCGCCCGTGGCTACACAGTGGGCTACCTGGGGCGCTATGTCGGCTACAACTTGTGGAAAGATATCACAAAGGTACTGAGGCAAGCAGGAATTATTGAACCAGAAGAAAGAGTAGTCGGAGCAAATCTTTGGGACTGCATGATGAGAACTGTACAACAAGGCACACAACCCGCTAAACCTTTCGATCCGATCTTGGAAAAGCTGCTGCGGATGCGTTACCGAATCAAAGAACACTTAGTCAGCACCGAGTACAGCGATACCTACTTGGCTGAAGATGAAAATTTGCCCGATCGACCTTTGTGTCTCGTCAAGCGCCTAAAAAGCCAGTCAGACAGAACCAGCTATTTATTCAATCGAGAAACAGAGGTATTATATCGCTTGGGAAAACACGATCGGATACCAGAATTGTTAGCTCGATTTGAAGAAGATGGGTATTTTTATTTAGTTTATCAATTCATCGAAGGACAACCACTATATCAAGAACTAATCGATGGTAAACCTTGGGAAGAACATCAAGTTATTGCCTTGCTGAAAGACATCTTGGAAGTCCTGGTTTTCGTCCACAAGAAAAATGTAATTCACCGCGATGTTCATCCTCAAAACTTAATCAGACGCACATCGGACAACAAAATTGTATTAATTGACTTCGGTTCAGTCAAAGAAATTAGTAATTCGCAGAATAACACCGGCGACACGCGATCGCGTGGTGGTACTCAACAAGACTACATTCCCCCGGAACAATCTATGGGTACGCCTAAATTTTGCAGCGACATCTATGCTGTTGGGATCATCGGGATTCAAGCCTTGACAGGGATGCGACCCAAACAACTGAGAGTTGATAATTTAGGCAATCTCATCTGGCAGAAAAATACAACTGTCACCCCGGAGTTTGCTCGCGTTTTAGACCAGATGGTGCTGTACGCATTCCCCCAGCGTTACCCCTCAGCAACCGAAGCTTTGGAAGCACTTCAAAACTTGGGAGTCAGTAGTCATTAGTCAGTAGTCAGTAGTCATTAGTTAAAGAACGAAACCCAACATCATTGATTTGAGATTTAATAACTAGGTCACTGCAAAAAAACAATAGTATCTTGTAGGGGCGGGTTTAGCTAAGAATCACGGAGATACAAGCCAGTTTATGAAGGCAAAACCCGCCCTCTCCCCATCTAATGTTTATTTGTACACACCTACTTAATCGGTTGCGGTCAGATGCAATAAGTGGCCGTTTTGTCAAGAAATTAGGGCGCGGTTGCACTAATCTTGAACGTATTCTCGATCGCTCAACAATGCAATTTCTGCCCGTACAAATTCCCGTCCCAGATAAGCCGCGTGATCGAACATTGTCACCGGGCTGGGGCGGGTTTCTTCTAGGATTTTGACGCAAAGTTCTTTGGCGGTTCTGGCGCTAAAAAGTGTGCACTGAGTGCGTTCTACCTTGCCGCGGGCGGGGATGGGTTTGCCAGTATCGGGATCGACGGCGAGGCCGCGATCGTCGATGATGTTGGTGAAGTGTTTGGCGCAAATTAAGCTGGTTTCGCGATCGATGTAAATGATGAAGTAGCCGCCCGGATCGAGGTCGATGTGGCGTTTGGAGAGGTTGTCATCGATGGCGGTGAGGTTTTCCAATGTTTGACTCATGGTTGGTGAAAGGCAGTAAATAATCGCTGTTGTTTGTTTTGCTATTTCTAGTTTAGTGGGCTGCGGGACAAGTTTGGGAGTTTTCTGGGCGATTTTCTACGCAATATTTGTAGGAGGCAGAAACCGGGTTTTTTTAAGAAAATGCTGCATCGAAGCCTTTAATCTCTGGAAAAACCCGGTTTCTTTGATATTTATGCGTCCATATGTAGGCAAATGGCAAAGCCTAAGTCCGGCCCGGGACTCTGCCACTTTTCATGATTGGTATAAGTTGTAGGGTGTGTCGCCATGAACAATCCTAACTTGCATATCAACCATCTCACAGCGACGCACCTTATACCATTTATGAAAAAGCTTGCTACAACTAAAATGTTGGGTTTATTTCCTGGGCTATTGAAAATAATAGGTGCGTCGCTATGAGATTGTCGCTTTTTCTTGAGAATTGTCGATGGCGACACACCCTACAGCTTATTTAAATTGGGATAACCAACCGCAGAGAACACAGAGAACGTAGAGGAGCGAGAAGAGAGAGAAACAAAATCTGTTATGATTGGGCTGAGTAAGAGTTTTTATTAAAAAATAGATGAAATTTATAGATTTATTTGCCGGAATAGGAGGTTTCAGACAAGGCTTTGAAAAAGCAGGATTTGAATGCGTTTTTTCCTGCGAGATTGACAAAAACTGCCGGCAAGTTTACACAAATAATTTTAATGAGATTCCAGTAGGAGATATCAAAGAAATCAATCCAGCCGATTTGGATGACTTTGATGTTTTAGTTGCCGGATTTCCTTGTCAACCTTTTAGCATTTGCGGCAAAAAGCGAGGTTTTGAAGATACGAGAGGAACGCTATTTTTCGAGATTTGTAAAATCCTCAAAATCAAACAACCTCAAGTTATCGTTCTCGAAAATGTCAAACACTTAATCCATCACGACAAGGGAAATACTTTAAGAGTAATTATCGCCAGTCTAGAGAGTTTGGGATACAACGTGAACTGCAAAATATTAAATGCTAAAGATTTTGGAGTTCCCCAACATCGAGAAAGAATATTCATTATTGGAACTCAGGATAAAGCATTCAATTTTTCTCGACTTCCGACCAAGTTTCCGCCGAGACTCAGGGATTTTTTGGATAATCAAGGTGATTTTGAAATCTTGGACAGTTCTAAATATACTTTAATTGAGCATCCGAAAAAGCAAGTTTCGGGACTTTTATTTGTAGGTTATAGAAATAAGGGCACTTGGAAAACTGGCGTGAGGCCAAATACAGAACATTTGTCAAGGGTTCACCGACAGCCAAATCGCATTTATTCGGTAGATGGTGTGCATCCAACAATTCCGTCGCAAGAAACATCGGGCAGGTTTTTCATCTATTTTCCTGAAACCAACACTGTTAGGAAACTTACGCTAAGAGAATGTTATCGACTGATGGGTTTTCCTGAAGATTTCAAGGTTCATCCCAGAGTTGGGGAAAGTTACAAGCAAATTGGGAATTCTGTTTGTGTGCCGGTGGTGGAAGCGATTGCGACAGAAATGTTAAACCACTCCAGCCAATGAACTAACGTTGATGCGGAAATGATATCTTCCGATTTATATTCCTCATTTTTTTGATGATAAACGTAGGCTTGAGCATCAGCATTAGATGGGCAGAATAACCTTACTCTACAATCAGCATTTGTATTTTGCCAAGCAAGTCTGATACTACCTGCATCGTCTGTACCAGTCGATGCTTTAGGAAAATTATTACCCAAAACATCATAGGCTTCTACAATCAATTTCATCGCTGTCTTAAAAGCGTATTCAGTTGGTCTCAAAATTCCATATTCGTCTTCTTCTTCTAAATCTAAAAGTTCCAGAAGACGTTCAACTGTTACCCGGAAGTTTGATAATCCCTTAGTGCTACTGCTATCAGTGATATTTTCGTTAGCTACAGTCATAATATATAAATTCCTCAATGCCGATCGCCAATTTCATCTTAACACAGGCTTTTACTGCGATATTTGCCGTCAAAACTGATCTCATTGGCGGTCGCGCGACATCGATATTTGTAGGGAAACGGCACTGCCGTGTCCTCTATATTCGCAAGGACACGGCATTGCCGTGTCCCTACTGAAAACTTAAGCTGGAACTTGGATTCTTTCACTCCCAGAAAGCTCAAACGCTGCGTGAATTGCCTTTAAAGCTATGACACCTTGTGCCTCATCCACAACGCAGCTAATCTTAATCTCAGAAGTCGCAATCATTTGAATGTTGATTTTGTGCTGCGATAGCGCTTCAAACATCTTTGCCGCAACTCCCGGATGCGCTACCATCCCGGAACCGACAACGCTAACTTTGGCGATTTCTGTATCGACTGCTACTTCGCCCCAGCCGAATTCAACTGCTGATTTTTCGAGGACTGTTTTCGCAGAATCTGCGTCAATTTGTGCTACGGTAAATGCAATGTCGCGTGTTAATATGCCGTCGATATTGTGGCAGCGCTGCGATTGAATGATTGTATCTACGCTGATATTTTCCTCGGCTAAAAGTCCGAACAGTTTTGCTGCTACTCCGGGGCGATCGGGCAATTGGCGAATTGCGAGACGCGCTTGATTGAGATCCAACGCTACAGCGCGCACTGCGGGCGGTTTGTTCGATGATGTATGCAGCCCGATCGGCGAATTGGCGACATCAAAGGCTTTGCAAAGTTCGGCAACTGCCCGATCGCACTCCGCAGCATCGATCGTACAACTAACCTTCACCTCGGAAGTCGAAATCATCTGAATGTTAATTCCCGCATCCGCCAAAGTCTTAAACATTTCCGCAGCTACCCTCGGCCGCCCGATCATTCCCGCACCCGCAATGCTAACTTTAGCTATGGGTCGTTCTTCTGCTTTCACTTCCGGTTCCCCCAATTCTGGGCGAGAATTCTTGCCGAGGGCGGGGACGATCGCATCTGCAACCGCAACAGCTTGATTCAGGGAATTTCGCCTGACTGTGAAGGCGATATCGTTCGTATTTCCCTCGTGAATTGACTGGATAATTAAGTCTACATCGAGATTTTGCTGCGCGATCGCCCCAAACAACCGCGCTGCTACTCCAGGGCGATCGGGCAAACGCAACAACGACACGCCCGCCTGATCCAAGTCAAACTCCACCGCATCGACCGCTTTTGCGAGCTCCAAGCCCTCCAAAGGCCGGGATTGGGGTGGGGGGGACACTACCCGCGTCCCGGGCGCGTCGCTCCAGCTAGAAAGCACCACCAGCGGCACGCCGTAATTTTTGGCAATTTCTACCGCGCGCGGGTGCAGGACTTTTGCACCCAAACTTGCCAATTCCAGCATTTCGTCGCAGGTGATCTCGTCCATCAGTTGCGCATCGGCAACTAAGCGCGGATCTGTAGTCAGGATTCCGGGCACGTCGGTATAAATTTCGCATCTGTCGGCGCGCAACGCTGCGGCGAGGGCTACTGCTGTCGTGTCGGAACCGCCTCTCCCCAAAGTCGTAATTTCCAATTCTGCCGCGTTAGCGATGCCTTGGAAACCGGCAACGACGACGACTTTACCGCTTTTTAACTGGCTTTCAAGCCTCGCCGGATCGATTCGCAAAATCCGGGCGCGGGTGTGGGCGGCTTCGGTGACGATGCCGACTTGGGCTCCGGTGAGGGATATTGCGGGCTGTCCCATTTCTTGCAATGCCATGCTCAAAAGTGCGATCGACACTTGTTCCCCAGTGGAGAGCAACATATCCATTTCCCGTTTGTTGGGATTTGGGGAAATTTCCTTGGCGAGTTTCACTAAACCGTCGGTAGTTTTGCCCATCGCCGAAAGTACGACAACTAGGGAGTTTCCAAGCTGCACTGTTTTGACAACTCGTCGGGCTACTTCTAGAATGCGATCGACTGTACCAACCGATGTTCCGCCATATTTCTGAACAATTAGGGCCATAGGACTTTACACAAAAGTGATGCAATACTTACCCGTTAATATACGCAAATTCTGGACGATCGCCGATGTTTGTATCGTTTTTGAGGCTGGTAGCTCCCAATCAAGAAACCGGGTTTTTTAGGAGATTGAGGGTTTGAATCGAATATCTTGGTTGAAAAACCAGGTTTCTGGCCACCTATTATCCGCCTTCTAACTCTCGCAAACGCGCTTCCAAAGCTTGAACTCGCAACTCAGCTTCTATGCGCCTTTGTCGTTCTTGATCGGCCCGTTCCTCCGCCGCCGGCAGCAAAGTCCCGGATGCCTCCCACCAGCGCAGCCAAGGTAGTTCTACGCCCTGATCAACTCCTTGCCAAATTCCTAATTCTACTCCTATTTGGGCGATCGGGTAATGTCCGCGATTATTTTGTGGAGCTAACTCGAAGCGGTCTTCGATCAAATGATAGACTTCAACTTGGGCTTTTTTGATTTCATAAATCCCGTAAAAAGCCGGGCGAATTATCCGCTCATAAATCCAGAATTTGCCTTTTCGAGGAGTTCTATCTCTTTCTTCACTGCCATCGCCGGACACAAATTCTAGTACAATTAGAGGCGACATTAATTCCCGCCACATCACATAGTACGGGAATCAAACCATTTATGCTTTGACGGGTATCGGCTCTATTTATGAGGTTATTTATGTCATAACCAAAGCACAGGGGATTTAAGCCCCCACCTTTAGGTGGATTGTTTTTAGGCAGGGGCTTAAATCCTTGTCATTACCCACATCTCCTGAAACCCTCACTACGCCGTTATCCCGCCAGGGACTCAAGTCCCTGACTAATAGCGTAAGTCGGTTAAAACCGACTAAGTTTCTGGTTCTTTTAGTCCGTTTTAACGGACTTTAGCTATTAGCCGTAGGTTTGAACCTACGGCGGGCTAGTAGGTAAACGAAAAATGAAAAATGTGGGTAATGACAAGGGCTTAAATCCCCTGCCTAAAAACTTTGCTGTCAACTCCGGTGCCCTGAGCGTAGTCGAAGGGTCAACTGTCAACTGTCAACTGTCAACTGTTAATAGGATGCTTTGAGGGTGTTCTTGAAAATTTTTCACAAAAGTACCGTCGAAGTCTGGTAATTGAGTGTGGTCGGGAAAATCTGTTGCTAGAATTTCTGGTTTTTCGGTGACATTCATCTTGACCTCTTGAATGTTGAAAGATTATACTTAAGTAGGTGATTGCGAAAAAAAAATAGTATTTTGTAGATACTGTCTTGATCTGTCAAGGGGTAGCGAGCAAATAAGTTGGATCGAAAGGCTTTTGGGACTTTAAAATCCCAAAAGCCAAATGTAGCAGCTTCCTCATAAGCGCACCAATTACCTGCATTTTGACCTTGCCACGACCCAATAATCGCTCACTCACGGCTTTGAGCAAAGGATTACAACGCATTGCCACCACGGCAGGCATATACAACGCCTTTTTTCGTCGGACATTTCCTGTACAAGACAAACGAGTTTTGCCACGCACAGAAGTTCCTGAACTACGCTCACACTCTCGTTAAACCTGCATAAGCGGCTAATTGGCGGGCATTCTTGTAATCTTCAATCCGACCAACTTCAGCTAACAATACAGCAGCCGTCTGTTCTCCAATTCCCGGAATCGAAGTCAAGAGCTCGCGCTGCTGTTTTAAATGTGGATGTTGGTCAAAATGATCGCTAATCATTTTTTTGATTTCTGCTTGTTGTTCTTTGATGTATGACCAATGAGATGCAGTAAGTTTAGCCACAGTTTCTGTAGCTGTTTCCAAACGATTCTCTGACTGTTGATACATAAGAGTCAAAGATTCTAGTCGTCGCAGTAAAGCTTGTAATTCCTTAACTTCGAGCGGGGTCGGCTTCCAAAGTGACGGTTTAATTGCCGCACAAAAACGAGCAATTAATGCTGCATCTACAGAGTCAGTTTGAGTACGCAAAAGTTCGCTTTTAGCAAACCATTTGATCCGAGCCGGATTAACCACACTCACCTGGTAGCCTGCTTCATACAGAAATTCAGCTAGGGCATCTCCGTAAATGCTGGTGGCTTCCATGTGCTCGCATGAAGTTCTTCAACACCTAGTTTTTTGAGCCACTGATTTAAGCTCTCAAATCCTGCGGTATTATTAGTGAACTTTTTTGGTTTTGAGCCACGTTCTTCTTTCAGTAAAACGACATGAAAGTCTTTTTTACTGATATCTATGCCTAAAAATGTGGGTGTCATTGTTTGCTCCAAGCTCCCTATTTGTATGAAAGAACATGACAGGCAATTTAACTAACCTTATAAATGCAGGCTTTCCCGTGAAAACGAGCGCCTAAGATACCGCCTGTGCTTTTTTATGTGCGCCTGTCATCAGTAATGGGAGCTTATCTACGCAACAGACTTGTCAAGCGTCTAAGGGGCGGGCCAAATTCACCAATTTCTGATGTCCGATCACAACACTTTGTACTGTCACGTGTACCTTAAGGAAGAAACTTTAATGGTTTCTTTATGTTTACTCCCGTTTCGGTTCTCTTGCCTGCGATCTACGGTTCTCTCACAACCGTGTCTACCGTGTCTGCGGTTCGATTACAACCGTGTCTGCGGTTCTCTTGCCTGCGGTCTGTGGTTCTCTCAC
>Ga0335395_10000490_pt1 | contig 24640 bp, 19 predicted proteins | sample MAT02_FD_205744 | JGI IMG/M metagenome (GOLD analysis project Ga0335395, IMG submission 205744) | Freshwater microbial communities from Lake Fryxell liftoff mats and glacier meltwater in Antarctica - MAT-02 (spades assembly) (version 2) ...
CCGATCGGGCTGGCAATTCGTAAATCAATTTTTCGCGTTGATGATGACTGGCTTGTGAATGATACTGCTCCTGAAATTGCTTCGGTGCGAGCTTTGCAGCAGTTGGCTCAAAAGTTGCGACAAGCTGCTGTTTCGCAGTCTGACGAGACTGTTTCACCCGCACAGTTGGCACAGACATTTGCTGAAACTCCGGCTTTGCAAGCGGACTTTGAAAAGTGGCTGGATATTTACGGATATTTGAGCGAAGTGGGAACGGATATCGCTGTTCCTACTTGGCGGGAACAGCCGGAAACTTATCAAAAATTGCTGATAACTCTGGCTCAAAAACCTGCTGTTGCTAATTTAGCAGAAACTGGTGCATCAGGCTTGACTTTTGCGCAGAAGTGGCGCTTAAATAAATGTCAGGAGCGAGCTTTAGTTAAAAACCAAATTAGCGAAATTTACGCGCGGTTGTTGGCTCATCTGCGCTGGACTTTTTTAGCCATAGAAGCCTGCGGATTGGAAATGCAAGTATTTGAGGAACCTGGAGATATTTTTTATCTGGAATTTGGGGAGATTCAGCAGTGGATTCGCACAGGTGCGAGTGTTTCATTTCAGGATATGATTAGGCTGAGGCGCGAACAGTTAACAACCGATCGCGATCGCACTATCCCACCTGTAGTCTACGGCAATTTGCTGCCAAATTCTCGTAAAAGGTCGATCGCACCCACAACATCAACAACCGCTATCATGCAGGGAATCCCCGCCAGTATCGGCTGCGTCGAAGGTTTTGTGAAGATTTGCCGGAGTGTCACCACAGAATTAGGCGAAAATGCGATCGTCGTAGTCCCCTACACCGATGCAGGTTGGGCACCGCTACTATTAGGAGCAACAGCAATTATATCTGAAGTTGGCGGCCAATTGTCTCACGGAGCGATCGTCGCTCGCGAGTACAAAATTCCCGCAGTTATGAATATTGCTGAAGCCACAACTCGCTTGCGAGACGGTCAAAAAGTTCGCGTAGATGGATATCTCGGCACTGTAGAATTGCTCGATTGAAAACGCGCTTGAATAGTTTAGACTTGCATTGCATTCCCAAGCTTTTCAATCTGGAAATTATCTGCGTTTATCTGTGTTTATCTGCTTTTTATCTGCGGTCGATCTATCAATAAAAGATTTACGCAAGAGGTGTTTTGATGAAAAATGGAAAATCAAAAGTTTTCCATTTTCCATTTCCTTCTCAACTCGTCACTTTCCTAAACCAAGAAATTCTGGACAACATAGTTACCCACATTTCTACCCGAACTCAAACCGTTTAGGTTACCACTCATGAAATGAATGCCTCCATAAATCCGACTCATCCCAGATTCATCCGCTGCTTCGGCAAAGTTTTCAAAGGTTCGCACACTGTTGATAGACTTGTCTCCCTTATCTGCAAAGCCAAAATCCGCACCAAATACAGAATTCAAAACAGGCTCCGCGGCACCGCTAAAGGTACTGTGCCCAGAGGTATACTCCGAGAAGGGCGGTGTTTCCAGCAGCGGCGTCCACTGGGCGTCGGCTGTCGTGTTGGGATTGTTGTCTGTGTCAGCTTTGCGAATAGCTGTCACGGGCCGCCATAAGTCATATTTATACTTAGCATCCCAGCAGCTAATAGCTGCATCCGCTTCGGCAATATTTAGCAGGGCGAACAAGCGGGCGCTATCTTCCAGCGAGGCGCCGGTGAGGGCCGATGCTTCTGAGGCGATTTGGTTCCAGTGGCCAGGGGGAGTAAACGTCCCACCGCCGTTAGCCCAGAATTTAGCAATGGCAGCTTGATCTGGTGTCCGCGTCAGACTGTCGATTTTGCCGATTTCTTTGACCTCGTTAAATTCCTGTGCATACTTGGCGCTGTCGAGGGCGGGCGGGCCCGATGGGCGGAACTGAGAACCGCTAGTCATCGCAAAGGGAGTCACGTCCGGCCACTGGGGTGCCAGCGTCGCTGCCAAGGCTGGGGGAGTCGGCACCCAACTGCCGGGGTCAGTTTTGGGTGTGTACGGCACTACTTTGGTGGAGCCGTCTGTGCTCCGCCAACTGATAATTTGGTCAGCAACCTTTTGTCCGAGAATGATGCCGTCGTCTTTAGATTTACTGTCGGGAATGTTTGCTAGAGATGATTGCAATGCTGCGTCGAATTTACTTGCTTGTGCTGGGTAGAGACTGACCAAGACCCGCTGGGCTGCGGCTGCGGCTGCTGCTGCTTCTGACGCGCCTGCGGGTGCATCGATGCTGACGCGGTAAGGGCTGTATTTTTTGGTAATTGAGTTCACCGAGTCGTAAATGGCTGCGGAAACCATTGCCATATTGCGGGAGGCTAGCGGAGGCGCGGTGCTGGCTGTGCGGATGGCTTCGAGCATTGTTCCGTTCCAGTCTCTGATAGGGTTTCCCGAAAGGTAAGTTGTGAAGTTGTCAGGGGTAACGGTGTTGCTGTTGACTCCCTTCAATACTGCTAAATATTCACCTGTGAGTTTGTCTTGAATTACGGTGCTGTTGCTGTTAGCGTCTGTGCCTTGCTGGATGTTTAAGTCTCCAAATGTCAGACCGTCGAGCAATCGAATTTTGTCGTTGCCACTGCCGAAGTCGGTGATATAATCTGCCGTGGCTAGAGTTGGGCCGCCGTTGCCTTTGGCGATCGTAAATATGTCATCGCCTTCGCCACCGGTGAGAGTATCGCTACCCGCGCCGCCGACAATTGTATCGTTGCCAGAGTCGCCCAAAATTAGGTCGTTACCTTTGCCACCCCAGATGATATCCTCGTCTGCACCGCCGAAAATTGTATCGTTGCCGGAGTCGCCGCAGATTTTGTCTTTACCTCGATCGCCTTCGAGAAAGTCATCTCCGCTGTTGGCATAAAGTATGTCGTTACCATCCAAGCCACTAATTCTGTCTGGCCCTGAAGTTCCTTCTAGAAAGTCGAATTTAGGACTGCTGGTAAGAGATGCCATTGGTTGTTAATTAATATTTTTCATTTTTAAATAGCAAACAGTCATAGGAGAAATAAATTCTTTGACTGTTTGCTCGTAGTTTTAATTATTAAACTTTATTTTGAGTAAGTAAATACCCTGAGCCCAACTTTATACAATCTTTAATCTTCGACTCATTTTGATAAAGTTTCTGGTTGATTTTTTATTGAAAATACATGATTTTATATCTAAATTTACCATCCGACTGGTTTTATTAATTTTTAAACATATATATAATAACGATCGGCATTAAACGGTAACATTATGTGCGTGTAAATGTAAGTATATACTTAAGTATGATAGGCTTGTAATTATTTGTTAAGCACTTCTTAAGGCTGCGATCGGGTCGAGTTTGGAGGCTTGGCGCGCGGGGACGACGCCGAAAAACAGGCCTACAGTGCCGGACACGCTGACAGCCAGGGCGATCGCCACCGGGGAAACGCCAGCTTGCAGGGGCGTAAAATTACCTACAAGCACAATACCGCCGACACCTACGCAAGTACCGACGATCCCTCCGGCCGCGGATAAAATTACAGCTTCGATCATGAATTGAAACAAGATATCGTTTTGGGAAGCCCCAAGCGCCTTTCTCAGCCCGATTTCTTGAGTCCGCTCGCTCACAGACACCAGCATAATGTTCATAATCCCAATGCCGCCAACCAACAGGGAAATACTAGCAACAGCAGTTAACATCAGTGTCAGGGCCCCGGAAATCGAGTCCATTGTCGCCATTAAATCTTTCTGATTTCTGACCGTAAAGTCATCTTCTGTGGTAATCTTGTGCCGCAATCTCAGCAAATTTTCCACCTGAAATTGAGCCGCATCCATTTTCGACTCATCTTGAATCGAAATAAACAGCGAAGTGACAGCTAAACCGTAGGGAGACTTGCGCCCGACAATGCGGTTTGCCATGGTGGCGATCGGCACAACAGCCGAGTTATCATAATTCGTACCAAAAGATGTCCCTTTCGGCGCCAATACTCCAATTACTTTCATGCTGACATTTTTGACTCGCACTTGTTCGCCGAGGGGGTTAGTATTAGCAAACAATTTCTCGGCTAATTCTGAACCAAGAACCACAACTTGATTGTTTTTCTTAACATCAAGTTCGGTCAAAAATCTCCCTCTAGCCATTTCAAAGTTTCTGACAGTCAGAAATTCGGGAATTGTGCCAAAAATTAGAGACGAAACATTTTTGTTACCGTAGCGAACGAGTTCAGAACTGTTGAGTTCCGCGGAGACACCTTGCACGGAGGGGACTTGAGAGGCGATCGCCTTACCATCTTCTACTATCAATGTTTGAGGCGCGCTGGCGATCGAACTTCGCCTAGCATTGGGCACTCCTGGCCTTACTATCAATACATTTGTACCCAGGGCTTGAACTTGTCCGCTGACAAATTTTTGTGCTCCCTGTCCAATACCAATCATCGCAATTACCGAGGCGTTTCCGACAATCATCCCAATCATCGTTAAACTGCTGCGAGTTTTGTTCGCTACTAGAGTTTGACCGGCCATTTTAACACTTTCAATAAAATTCATAATTTAGGAATTGGGAATTGGGCATTGGGCATCGGGCATCGGGCATTGGGCATTGGGCATTGGGCATTGGGCACTGGAACCAACAAATGACCAATGACCAATGACTAATGACTAATGACTAAGGACTAATGACTTCTTAAGCACTTCTGAGTGCAACAATCGGGTCTAATTTCGCAGCTTGTTTTGCGGGTACGATGCCGAAAAATAAGCCGATGCTGCCAGAAACGCCGACTGCAAGTGCGATCGCCACAGGAGAAACACTAGCTTGCAAAGGAGTAAAAGCAGCCACCAAAAGCACACCACCGATCCCAAATCCAGTGCCGATCGCACCACCAGCAGCCGACAAAATCACCGACTCAATTATAAACTGAATTAAGATATCCTGCGGAGAAGCCCCGATCGCCTTTCGCAGTCCAATTTCCTTAGTCCGTTCCGTCACAGAAACCAGCATAATATTCATAATCCCGATGCCGCCAACAAACAGCGAAATTGCCGCCACGAAAGCCAACATCAACGTCAAACCATCAGTAATAGTTCCCAAAGTCTTCATCAAATCTTTCTGATTTCGGACAGTAAAATCATCCTCCTTAGTGATTTTATGTCGTAGTCTGAGCAAATTTTCTATTTGAAATTGAGCGGCTTTCATCTGACTTTCATCTTTAATAGAAACCGAAATAAATGTGACCTTTGTACCATAGGGAGAGGAGCGACCTACGATACGATTTGCCATTGTTGTTAGCGGCAAATAAACGTTCATATCTTGATTGTCACCAAAACTAGAACCTTTCGGCTGCATCACTCCTATTACTTGAAAAGTCGAATTTTTGATCCGAATATATTGACCAATTGGCTGTGCATTACCAAACAATTGTTCTGCTGCTTCTGAACCTAAAGCAACTACATTTTCTTCTCTTTGTAAATCTAACTTGCTTAAAAATCGACCTTGACCAACATCAAAGCTTCTGACAGTCAGAAATTCTGGTGTAGTTCCGACAACAGAAGACGAAACATTTTTGTTGCGGAAGGTAACGAGTTGACTATCATTGAGAGTTGGTGCAACTTCGTCTACAGAAGCAACTTGAGAGGCGATCGCCTCTGCATCTTCCAACACCAACGTCTGAGGAGGAATCACCGGGCGGCTTTGCGCTTCAGGGCTTCCGGGAATGATAAATAGCAAGTTTGACCCCAGAGAGTTAACTTGTCCCGCAATAAACGTCTGAGCACCTTCACCGATACCGATCATCGAAATTACAGAAGCATTACCGATGATAATTCCTAACATCGTCAAGCTGCTGCGTAACTTATTTGCTGTCAAAGTTGTGACAGCCATTTTGACGCTTTCAATAATATCCATGATTCTATTTTATTAGTTTGTAGGGTGCGCAATGCGCACCAGTTAAGTTTGTCGGGTAAGCAATAAGCATGGGTTGACTAAATTTCAGAAAATCAGGACTTACCACCTAATCATTTTGCGTGCGCAATGCCAGAGAAAGTCAATGTCTTAAATCTGAGGCATATAAGAAGCCTTAAACCGCTATTTCACGTTCGGATTAGTCATGCTTAAAGCAAGGAAAATTGTCTGGAATAAGCTTAGGTTCAAAATGAAAACGCTTCGGTGGGCTACAAAGTCAACCGGTGCGCAGTGCACACCCTACAAACTAATGACTAATGACTAATGACTAATGACTACTTCTGATTCTTAATAATATCCTCCAACTTTTTACCAGCAGGAAGTTCAGTAAAAACCCGATCGCCCGCCTTAGCACCCTCCAAAATCTGAATCTTGTTACCAATAGTCGAACCCACAGTCACAGCCTGAAACTTCGGCTGCTGCTTCTCATCAGGAACCAACACACCAGTTTGACCCTTATTAGTCACAATTGCCACCGTAGGTACAACTAGAGCATTGCTCAACTTTTGACCGACAAATCTCAAGTCCACATTCATTCCCGACTGCAAAGAATCTTTGCCCGTATCGATCGCAACTCGCACCTGAAACAGCGTCACATCCCGTTCTTTCACAGCTTCCGGCGCAATTAACTTAACCTTGCCTTTAAACACCTTATCTGGATAAGCATCAGCGACTATTTCAACTTCTTGACCCGGTTTGATTTGGCTAATATCCGCCTCTGGAACCTTCGCCAAAACTTCCACATCTCTGGCGAGAGCCACAATCGATGTCGAAGTTGCCGAAGTAGCTTCCGACGCCGAAGTTGCCGGAGTCACAAAAGCTCCTTGAATAGCGTATCTTTGGGTAATTACACCAGCAAAGGGAGCGCGAACTTTCGTATCTTCTAACTGCACTTCTTGAAAGCGGACTTGAGCTTGAACTTCGGCTAATTCAGCTTTTGCTTGAGCTATTTCTTCTGGGCGAGAACCATTTTCTTGGACAGCAAATTGGCTCTTTGCTTCCGCAACTGCTGCTTGGGCTTTGGCGATTTCTTCTGGACGATTGCCGTTTTCTACTTGCGCTAATTTGCTTTTAGCTTCGGCAACTTCTGCTTCGCCTTTAGTTATTTCTTCCGATCGCGTCCCGTTTTGCAATTGCTTCAATGCTTGCTGCTCAACTTCCACAGCAGCTTGCAGTTGCTGGATTTGCGACAGCCGACTTTCTTTCAGTTGTTCTAGGCGTTTTTGGGATTCTATTACTTTAGCTTGGGCAGTCCGATTTTCTTTGATCAATTCATCCAGTTTATCTTTAGCCAGAGCACCTTCTTGTACTAATGGCCGATTGCGTTGCACCCGTTTAGCGGTTAGTTCGGCTTGGGCTTTACTCGAATCAATTTGCGTTTGTGCTTGGGCAATTTCTTGTTTTGAACTACCCGTTTGAGCATCGGCTAACCGAGCCTGAGCTTGTGCTAATTTAGCTCGTCCTTGATTGACTACTTCTACACGGCTGCCGGCTCGCAGTTGCTGCAAATTAGCTTGGGTTTGCTGCAAGCGGGCTCTGGCTCCTGCAACTTCTTCAACGCGACTCCCGGCTTGGACTTGAGCGAGAGAGGCTTCGGCTTGATCTAAGCGCGCTTGGGCACTGGCGATGTCTTCCGATCGATTCCCGGCTTCGATTTTGGCAAGTTTGGCTCGCACGCTGGCTTCGCGGGCTTTCGCTTGAGCCAGTTGGGCTTCTACATCGCGGCTTTCCATGCGGGCCACGATTTGTCCTGCTTGAACTTTATCGCCCTGTTCGACAAATAACTCTGCAATCCGCCCAGAACCTTTCGGGCTGAGATTCACGCGCTGTACGGGCTGTACCGTCCCACTAGATGTGATCCGCACGGTGAGGTTTTGCGCTTCTACCGGCACAGTCATAGTGGCGATCGCATCTACTTTCGGCTGCGATCGACTTTTTGCTATATATATGGTAGTCGGTACAGCTAGCAACCCGGCTGCAACCAACCCGATCGCCCACCGCTTCGACTTCGGCGCGGGCTTCTTCGGAGACAGACTTTGGGCGGGTTTTTTATCTGCAATTTTAGTCTCTGCTGTCTTGGTGTCTGCTGTCTGAGTATCATCCACCTTGAGCTGAGCAGTTTCCTTTTTACGGCTAACGATCATACCGACTCACCTAATTTAATCTCAGGATTACCTTAAAGGTAAAATTTTTTCTGATGCTCGGCATCGTCTTTCAGACTCATCCGATCGGGTGATTTACAAAAAAGTTCCCCAACCAGCACCTATCAACAATTATAGCTAATGATTGCAATTTATTAAAAAATGTTAAATTTTATCTGCCAAAAGAGCTAGAGGTGAAGAAGTTCGTAGGCGTAAGCCGGGGCGTAGCCATCGCTGGGGCTGGATTTTTGGCAGACTGGGGCATATCGGGAGTGCGATCGGCTCGAAGTGAATACAGCTCAACAAGGTAAAATATTTTTCAAATCCCTTGAAAATGGAAAATCAACAAAAATGAATCGTCCTCAAAGTGTAACAATCCTGGCAATTTTACAGCTACTTAGCGCCATCTTCAGCCTGTTCGACGGCTTAGTCATCTTATTTTTTGCGGGTATTTTTGGCGGGATAGGTGGTGCCCTCGGTGGGGCAAAAGTGGGGACAGTCATCGGCGGGGCGATCGCGCTTTTTGCCGCAATCAGTCTAATTATTGGAATTGCTTCCTTAATTTTAACTTGGGGTTTGTATGAACTCAAAAGTTGGGCTTGGATGGGAACATTAATCGTCCATGCGATCGCCGGACTAGCGCAGTTGGCTAAACTGTTTGGAACCGCAGGCGCTGGGGCAAATTTTTTAATTCTTGGTTTTGCAGTTGGCTGTATTTACTATCTACTAAAGCCGGATGTAAAACAAGCTTTTGGGGTTTAAATAGGCGATCGCGAAAAAACAATAATAAATCGATAATTTTAGGGCGGGTTTCACCTATAATAATTGGTTAAAACCCACAATCTCCTAAACCCGCCCCAACAAGGGCGGCTTAATCCGATTACTAATTAATTAAATTACGGCTTTGCAGTTTCCCGAAAATTACAAGACATACGTAAGTTTTCAATTTTTAAACTATCTGTAGTAGCCAAATCAGTCCTGGACACAAAAACTCTATATGTAGGGGGATGCACACCGCACAGATCCTCTTTTAATAGCGGATGAAACCATTTTTTGCGTCCTAGACTTAAGGCGCATAGTACACACCCTACAAGTAGAATATGTGCCTAAGTCGTAAATTAGGAATTTATTTGTTGTGGAACAGGCATCTTACCTGTTCTTGAGAAAAGAATCTATTTGTTGTGGAACAGGCATCTTGCCTGTTCTTGCGTAATTTCTGTTTCATTTTGCCAAACTTGGATAAAGCATTGCTATCCCTTGCGGTTCATGGCTGTATTTGCCACTTTGCTGCGGTTGATACGTCTCGTTATACAAACAAAGACTGTTAGGATTTTTGATCACAAACTGCATCATTCGCCGATGTGGTTCACCTCGAAAAAACTGTTTCAAGTCATGTTCAGAACGCCAGTAACTGACCATCACCACTTCATTCGGCCCACAAATTCCGGCTTTGATTTGCACACAGCCTTCAGCTTTGTTTGTGGCACTGACTATCCAAACTATATTTTTCCACATCCAGAAGAATCCTGCGCGATCGCGTGCCAAAAAACCATTAACAAACACAACCGCCTCCGGTTGTTGCGGCAGGTAAACGGAATAGCCCTTTGCACTTGTCATCTTCAAACTCCTTTGCAGTATTGTGATCCGCTAGCTGTTTACTCACTAAATACAATATTCACTAAATTGAATATATACAGCCCAGTGTATATTCAACTTAGTGAATATGTCAACCCATAGCCCATGTCTCTTACCTATGCCATTTTGTCGGTCTTAGTTAACGCACCCAGCAGTGGTTATGACCTTGCCAAGAGGTTCAATCCCTCCGTGGAAGGCTCCGTTGGTTTTTTCTGGAATGCCACCTTCCAACAGATTTACCGAGAATTGAACCGCTTGGCAGAAAAACAGTGGCTACAAGCCGAATCTGTGCAGCAGGACAATCGACCCGACAAACGTATCTATACCGTGACAGCGATGGGTAAACAGCAGTTGTGCCAGTGGATAACTGAACCGGAGGATATGGCCGCAATCAAAGATGATTTGCTTGTAAAACTCTATGTTGGACATCTAGTACCTAGCGAGACAATGCTGGCAAAGCTAGAAACCCATCGCCAGAAACATCAGCAGCGATTGGCGATTTATCAAGAAATTAAAAGCCAGAATTGCCAAAATCCCCAGGCATTGTCAAAAACCCTTAAGTTTCAGTACATGACATTGCTGCGGGGAATTCACTACGAAACAGGCTGGTTAGCTTGGTGTGATGAAATCGTCCTGTTGCTAACATAGACTGATGGGCTAATCACAGATATTTAACTGAGAAATAGGATCGGATAAGTTTAGGTATTCTGTCACTAATTCACGCCTACACCAATTGAGGAAAAACCATGACAACCCTGCTAATTTCAACCCAAAGCGTCCCATTGACGATCAATCTCCCTGCGATCGAACCAATGACTGTTGAACAGTTCTATGAATTCTGTCTAGCCAATCGCGATTTGAGAATCGAACGTACTGCCAATGGAGAAGTTATCATTATGTCACCAGCCTTTTCAGATACAGGGAACCGCAACTTCAAGATTGCCGTACAACTGGGGAACTGGGCAGAACAAGATGGCACAGGTGAAACGTTTGACTCCAGTGCAGGCTTTACCCTGCCTAATGGAGCAACCCGGTCCCCCGATGCCTCATGGATTAAACTAGAGCGCTGGAATGCCTTAACTGAAGAACAAAAAGCCTCATTTGCACCGATTTGTCCAGACTTTATGATTGAATTGCGGTCTTCTAGTGATACTCTCAAAGGATTGCAAAGCAAGATGCAAGAATATATTGACAACGGTGTATCACTAGGGTTGTTAATCGATCGCAAAAACCGAAAAGTTTACATCTACCGTCCCGATCGAGAACTGGAAATCTTGGATAATCCCGAAACAGTGAGCGGCGATCCAGAGTTACCAGGATTTGTCTTACGGATGGCCAAAATCTGGTGAATCATCTGCATCAGGATCAATACCCATTGCTAACAGTCTTTCTGCAAGTCGCGCCGCTTTTTGTTCCGCCCGTTCAGCACGTTCACCCTCCTGTTCAGCACGTTGATATTCCTGTTCAGCACGTTGACGTTCCTGTTCACCACGTTGACATTCCTGTTCAGCACGTTGACGTTCCTGCTCAGTTCTGAGTTTTTCAAGTTCAGCCCTTTCATCACCAATTAATAACAAATTCCCGTGAATATCCCACCAGCGCAACCAAAGTTGCGTTTGATTTTGGTAACTTCCCTGCCAAAGTCCCAACTCAATTTCTAATGGTTCAATCGGATAATGACCCCGTTGATTAGGTTCGAGTTTTTGATAAGACAAATTTCTCAAATGATAGACTTCTAATCGATCATTGCTCATCTCATAAATGCCGTAGTAAGGAATCCGAATAATTTGCTCGTAAACCCAAAACTTACCCGGTTTTTGCACTTCTCCTGCATCAGTCATCAACAGCGGAGTGGCATCCCGTTCTTCATTGCCATTTCCGCTAGCAAATTCCAAAGCAATTAAAGGTGCCATGTGTTCTCGCCACAGCACGTAAGAACGGCGATATTTTCCCTGTTCCGGGCGTGCTGAAACATTCGGCGCGTAGAACCAGTCAGGAGCTTCTGCCCCTTTTTCCGGTGGCTCAGTTTCTCGCCAATAAATCCCAGAATCTTGTCCGATGCAGTAGCGTCCGTCGGGATGTCGCCGTTGCAAAACAGGCCCGATGGAATCGGTGAGAATTATGCTTTGAGGATGCTCCTGAAAATTTTTCACGAAAGTACCGTCAGACTCAGGGAGTTGTGTATGATCTGGAAATGCGGGGGGCAGACCTATGTCAATTAATGTTTCCGACATAATTTTAGTGCGATCGGAGTTATTGTTAATAATTTTATCATAGAAACGGATTAATCCTTTGGCTGAATTCTTCAACTTTTTAATTATTTAATCGAAGATCGATCGCACTTTTCCCTACAATTCATAACTTTCTTCACCCAGACTCTCGTCCTCTTGGGCATCTAAAGTTTCTGGTTCTGGCAATTCCTCCTCATTAACAGAACTTAAACTTTCTACGATAAACGGCAAACCAGCACGCTTCAAACCGCGTTGAATGCGATCGGGCGTTTCATCAAACAACACAAACAAAGGATGAACAGCCTCAGCTTCATCGCTGTAAATGTGCCTGTAGCGATACGGCATCAACCACTCGTAACCTTTATCCAACCAAACCTGACACTGCCGCCAGCGGCCCAACAATCCAGAAAAATCCTCGCCCGGGCGATGAATAAAAATTAGAATTTCCACCCCAATTTTAACCTTCCACTCAGGATCGCACATCAAAATCGCCAAATCGCAAGGCAAGCAAACTGCCTGTCCCGGCGATATGCTAGTCCCCCCACTTCCCGCATAAGAAACGCCGTCCCGCAAGCGCGCAATTGGCAAAGGAATGGTAATTAAACTATCGTTAGCGCGGCGGATACTCGGAATCATTTCCATGTAAATCCGATATTTTTTCAGCAGGGCGATCGCGGCAGAAGATTCGCTGTATTCTGCTAGTAAAGCTTCGTAATGTGATTGTTTGACAGACATTTTAAATCAATTAATTAGTCAGTAGTTAGCAGTCAGTAGTCATTAGTCATTAGTCATTAGTCCTGCCGTCATTGGTCAATGGTCATTAGTCCTGCCGTCAGTAGTTAGTAGTCATCAGTCATTAGTCCTGCCGTCATTAATTCGCGGTAATTGGCAATTTGTAATTAAAAATTGAGCCAATACCATACCACTCACCTAGCAATATTAAAAACTCAAACAAAACTAATGACTGATGACCAATGACCAATGACAAATGACTTTTTTACAACTTCTCAAACACTGAGAACATCGGCAGATACATCGACAGCAAAATAGAACCCACGATACCACCAACTAGAACAATCATCAGAGGTTCTAGCATACTGGTAAGTCCTTTTACGGCTTCTTCAACTTCCGTTTCGTAGAAAGCACCAACTTTCATCAGCATCTTGTCAAGTTCCCCAGTTTCCTCCCCAATGGCAATCATTTGAATTGCCAAAGACGGAAAAATAGCTTGTTCTTGCAAAGCAATACTGATCATGCCGCCGTTTTGAATTTCCTGTCTGACATATTCGATCGCATTAGATATTGCCTGATTTCCCGCGACATCTCGCACAATTTCCAAAGAACTGAGAATCGGCACGCCCGATCGCGTCAGCGACCCAAATATCACGCAGAACCTAGCCACAGCAGATTTTTCGATCAAATCTCCAAAGATCGGCAGCTTCATCGCAATGCGATCGATTTGCAAGTGACCTATTGGAGTTTTGTAGTACATATCGAAAGCGATTTTTAGCGCCGCAATCACCCCAAGAACTGTGAACTGTTGGATGGGAGGCCAAGCCGTACAAAATGCACTAATCCCTAACATAAACAGCGTAAAAGCCGGCAATTCTGCACCAATATCCTTAAAGATTTTAGCAAAAGTTGGCAACAAGAATATCGTCATTGCGAAAAAAATCACGATCGCAATAAAGAACACAGTCTTCGGATAAGACATCGCCGACTTAATTTCCGCCTCCGTCTTGTGATTTTTTTCCATCATAATCGCCAGACGTTCTAAGGTTTCATCTAGTACCCCCCCGACTTCTCCCGCTGCCACCATACTGATAAACAGTTGGTCAAAAACATCAGGAAATTTAGCCATAGCCTCTGCCAAGTTTATCCCCTCTTGCACGTCAGCATTCATGCTTGTGAGCGCTCGCTTCAACTTAGCATTAGAAGACTGTTCCTGAAGCACAGAAAGGCATCTAACGATCGGTACTCCTGCATTAAACATAGCCGCAAACTGACGAGCAAAAATAGCCATATCCTTAACAGTAAGACTGGTAAGGGTATACTCTATTTGCTCTTGAATCTTACTAAAGTCAAATCCAGTTTTTGGTTTTTGACGAATTACATTGGTAGCCACAGCTCACCTCTGAACAATTATTAACAATCAGTAGTCAGTAGTCAGTAGTCAGCAGTCAGTTGGTGCATCTCTTTTTTCAAATATCTTCGTAGTAGGGGCGAAGCATTCTGGCAGTAAATCTCTGGTTTTTACTAATAAATTGTTTGCCAGAATGCTTCGACCTTACAAAATTGAGATGCAACCGGTTGTTATTTGTTAGCTGTTATTGGATCGTAGTTGTTAGGTATTAGTCATCTGTTGATTGTTACTACGAATAACCAATAACTAATAACCAGTAACCAATAACTAATAACTCATGACTGCTGACTGAATTAACGAGCCCCTACTTTGGCGGGAGCAACCGGTGCCTGGCCAATCAAGCGTTCGAGTTCGTCAGCCTTAGAAGCCTTGGCCATTGCCGATTCCCAAGTAATCTTACCGGTTTTGTAAAGTTCAGCGAGGGCCATTTCCATCGTCCTCATCCCCAATTTTGCCCCCATTTGGATTTGGGAGTAAATCATTGGAGTTTTCCCCTCCCGAATCAAGTTAGCCATAGCAGGAGTATTCACCATGATTTCCATAGCGCTGCAACGGCCGCCTCCAACTTTCGAGATTAAATTTTGGCTACAAATTCCAATCAAAGAGTTAGATACCTGGGCGCGAATCTGCGGTTGTTGAATGGGGGGGAACACGTCCAAAATCCGATCGATGGTTGCAGCCGCCGAATTAGTGTGCAGCGTTCCCATCACGAGGTGACCCGTTTCCGCAGCCGAGATTGCTAGAGCGATCGTTTCCAAGTCGCGCATTTCCCCCACCAGAATCACGTCAGGATCTTCCCGCAGAGCCGCTTTCAGCGCATTGGCAAAGCTCTTAGTATCTTCGCCCTTTTGACGCTGGTGAAACAAACTCTTGATATTCGGAAACACATATTCGATCGGGTCTTCAACGGTCAGAATGTGTTCTGCCCGCGTCCGGTTGACCAGATCCAACAAAGCCGCCATCGTCGTAGTTTTCCCGGAACCCGTTTGTCCCGTCACCAAAATCATACCCCTGGGTCTTTCCGTCAAGTCCCGCAAAATCTGGGGTATGCCTAAAGCATCCGCGTTAGGAATCTTAGAAGCCAGAGCCCGCATACAAGCAGCCCAGCAACCCCGTTCCCGGTAAACATTCACCCGGAACCGAGCCAATCCCTTCACCCCATAAGCGCAGTCCAGTTCCCACTCCATTTCCAACTGCTTGCGCTGCATATTGTTGAGCATTTGGAAAATCAGGATTTGCACTTCCTCAGCAGACATAATATCGCCGTATTGCGACTGAGGAGTTAGTTTCCCGTTGACCCGGAAGAAGATAGGAGCGCCTGCTTGGATGTGTATATCCGAACCCCCTTGCTCTACCAGGGACTCCAGTACGTCTTCAATCATCAGACCCATAGATACCTCTCCTAGATCGAGTTGACAGTTATTGACCAATCTAGCTCACTTGTCAATTGTTAGTTGTCAGTTGCTAGTTGTTTTTCTGCTGACTAATGACTAATGACTAATGACTAATGACTAATGACTAATGACTAATGACTAATGACTAATGACTCCCCAATCAATCCAAAAAGCGCGGCGTCAAGCAGTACGGACAATCCAGCATCTCCGGCTTCAATTCGGCCCGACAAGTTTTGCAGGTAAGTCCCTGCTTGCGTTTGGCTTTCATTTCCGCCTCTAGCCCGGAGTCAGTAAACGTCACCCGCTCGACTTCTTCAAAAGTAGTCGCGCCTTCTCGCACTAACTGCAAGCTGTAAGCCAACAACGTTTTCATCCCTTCTTCTACTGCTGCTTCCTTAATTTGCTCTGTGGGAGCGCCTTGAGTGATCATAGTTTGAAGCCGCTCAGTATTTTTTAGGAACTCGTAAACCCCTATCCGTCCTTTGTAGCCTATGCCGCCACACTTGACACAAAGTTGATCGCGGTCTGCCAGTTCCTTTCTTTCTTCCACGGGTATGGTGTTGGCTTTGTAAACAGTCAGACCCATTTCCTGAGAAGCCGACAGACCGTATCGACCGAGTTCTTGAGCACTAGGCTGATAAGGAATGCAGCATTTGTCACAAACGCGCCGCATCAGACGCTGAGCCAACACCCCCAACAAAGCTGCCGAAACCATGAACGGTTCTACACCCATTTCGGCCAAACGCGCGATCGCCCCAGCCGCGTCGTTCGTATGCAGCGTAGTCAGCACTAAGTGTCCCGTCAAAGCAGCTTCCAGAGCCGTTTTTGCCGTTTCTTTGTCCCTGGTTTCCCCCACCAGCATCACGTCAGGATCTTGCCGCAAAAATGCCCGTAGAATGTTGGAAAAAGTCAAGTCTTTTTCCCGAATTACTTGACATTGGGTAATTCCTGGCAAAGCATATTCGATCGGGTCTTCCGCCGTACTGATATTAATCCCCGGATCGTTCCGTTCCGCCAGAATCGAGTACAAAGTAGTTGACTTACCCGAACCCGTCGGCCCCGTCACCAAAATCAGTCCGAACGGACTGCTAGCCGTCTCTCGCACTAAAGCGAGAGTTTCCTGATCGGAGATTAACAAACCCAGACCTAACTGAGTGCTGGAACTATCCAAAATCCGCAGCACGATTTTTTCGCCGTACCGCGAAGGCAAGCTGTTCACCCGAAAATCCACCGTACGTCCCTCAAAAACCCGGCGGATTCGACCATCTTGAGCTTGTCGGCGCTCGGCAATGTCCAGGTTGGCAATAATCTTAAAACGAGCCGTAATCGCTTGCACTACCTGCTTGGGAAACCGGAAATACTCTTGTAGCACCCCATCCTTCCGCATCCGTATCCGCATGAACTCTTCTTGAGGTTCTACGTGGATGTCAGACACCTTTTCCGACAAAGCTTTAGCCAAAATAATATTGACAGCCTTAATTACCGGAGCCGCCTCAGCATCGTCTAGGGTGTTAGCTAGGTCTTCTTGGTCAGCAGTATCTTCTGCTAGGGTGAGTTCGCCAAAATCTCCCTCCCCTAAATCCATCTTTCTCTGCTTTTCCGCTTCAGCTACTTTGGCTGCTACCTTAACTTGGTCGTCTTGATAGGCAGAAGTTATGTCCTGATAGTCGTCTGGCGTAATCACCCGTCGCTGCAAAGCCAAGCCGTGAGGCTGTAAAATCCGCCGCAAATCTTCTATGGCGTTGAGGTTGTCGGGATCTACCATTGCCACTAAAACCGCCGGAGGCTCACTTTCAGTCTTTGCTACAGGTAAAAACCGACCTTGGTGACAAATGTCGATCGAAATCTTCAACCCATCGAGCATAACTCCGAGTTGCTCATTAGACATTTCGCTCATCTCCGGGTCATACGCTTCAACCCCGTAGACAATCTTCCGTTCAAACATCTGCTGCTTCTTGTAAAGCCGCAGCAATTCTGGGGGCAACTGCTGTCCAGTAAGCGCTTCTAATACCTCCGTCAACCGTTTGCCCGACTTCCGGCTTTCAATTTGAGCTTGCTTCAGTTGGTCGCCATTGACGTAACCCGACTGAATCATCTTGTTGAGAGCCGGGGTGAAAGTGCTCACAGCAACTAGCGATGTGGAGCGAAACCCTTGGGATGTGTTAGTCATTTACCTAATTAACCCGCAGGATACTCCCGTTATAGAGTCAGGGCACACCACAGAGGGATAGCCCGTACTGGGAGAGGAAAGCGGGGCGGGGTGTATCGCTATCCTTGGATAAGTCTATGTTGCCAAAAGATTTTGAATAATACCTCAAACAAATCAACTTGTTTTGGCAGTTTCAAGACTGCCCTAGGTACTTGAGCTGAACTTAAGTTTAGCTGTGTGGCTACTTTTACCAGAAATTTGGGGGTAGTGCCCCGTCCTTCTAGGACGGCTTTTTAGACGCGAGCGACCGTATTAACTCCCGTATAACATCAGTCTTTGTTCTGCCTACAACTTTGCAGTAAGCCTCAAGGATCTCTAGCTCCCGATACTCTACCCGAATGTTCATGCGGTTATTGTGAGGCGTCTCACTCCTAGTAACGCTTCCTGCAATAGAACAAATGTTATAGCCGTCAGCCCAGGCGCTCAAGGAGTTTATAAACTTCTGCTCGACTTCAATCAAGTCCTGACGATCATCTAAGTGAACTAAAACTTCAAAACTAAAGGCACTCTTCCCAAAGCTATCCCAATCTTTTTGTAGAAGATGGGAATGGTGCTGCCCAGAATTTAGAAGGTATTTGTGGGAACTCCACCTGCTTTTTAGGTCGCAAGAAGATCCGACATATAGCCTTTCTCGTAAAGGTGAGGTATGTCCGGCAATGGGCATAGGGCATAGGGCATAGGGCATAGGGCATACCTCATGTTTTTGAGAACCGCTATATACTTTCCCACTAATGTTGTTCTGGATTTTATAAACCCCTAGATTGTTTTTCATTTTCCAGAAACTTCCTAATAGCCTCTCTAATTACATCGTTTTGAGTCCTTTCCCGATTCCGGCAATAGTCTTGAATTTCTTGAAACTCCAAGTCCGAGACTCGAACGCTTAACTGCTTCATTCAATTTTACCTTAATCTGACTTCAATTTGATGTCAATACGCTACAATAATAGCATGAAAACATTGAAGTTTAAGTTTTATCAGCACAAGCGAAATAGACACCTGAAGCGACAAGTCAACGCTGCTGGGGTGATCTATAACCACTGTATTGCGCTGCATAAACGGTACTATCGGATGTTCAAAAAGCATCTGAGTTGCGCCAAACTTCAGGCTCATATCGCCAAACTGAGAAAGCGTAATCCGTTCTGGCAGTCTGTAGGTTCTCAGGCTGTGCAGGATATATGCCAGCGGATTGAGAAGGGATACCAATTGTTCTTTAAGCATCACAACTCGGGAGCTTCGCCACCAAGTTTTAAAAAGGTCAAACGGTACAAGTCTTTCACGCGCTCAGCAGGCAGGCTACAAATTCTTGGGCGGCAACCGCATAAAGATTGGGAACCGGGTTTATCAGTATTGGAATAGTCGAGAGATTGAGGGAGTAGTCAAGACTGTGACGATTAAACGGACGCCTTTGGGTGAGCTGTTTATGGTCGTAGTAGTTGACAGTTCTAAATCCGTAATCAAAGTTGAGCCAAGTAGAATTGCTGGCTTTGATTTTGGGCTTAAAACTTTCCTCACAGTTTCAGATGGAACCCAAATTGAATCACCTCAGTTTTTAAACAGTCACTCAATGAGATTAAAAAAGCAAGTCGGCAACATTTTAAAAAGGTAAAAGGTTCAATTAATCGGGAAAGAGCTAGGAAGAATTTAGTCCGCAGACATGAAGACGTTGTAAATCGTCGTTCTGACTGGTTCTGGAAACTGGCTCACGATCTAACCGATAGATTTGATGTGCTTTGTTTCGAGACATTAAATCTCAAAGGAATGCAACGTCTTTGGGGACGTAAGATTTCTGACTTAGCAGAAGAGAGAATTTTTGCAAATCCTCGAATGGGTTGTCAAGAAAAAAGATAAGCAGATCGTATTCATCGATCAGTGGTATCCATCTAGCAAGACTTGTTCAAACTGTGGTCATGTACTGAAAGAGTTGGATTTGTCGATCAGAGAATGGCGCTGTCCATCCTGTCAATCAGTAAATGGACGCGATCACAACGCAGCTAAAAATAACTTGCTTGCTTTTCTTGGCATCAACCGCCCGAGTTAGGCGATGTTAGACAGGCAATGCAAAGCAATTGCTGCTTGATCTTAGAATCCCCGCGCGTTTACGCCGGGGAGTATGTCAATTAGCAAATACTACAGGGAGGCTGCGACTCTTCCAACTGCTAGAATTGATAGGGTTCTGTCGCGCAGATTTTATGATTGACGAGGAAAAACAGCAACATCCAGATCCTAACTCAACTGGGGAAACCCCAGAGGGTTCTACAATGGCAACCGAAAATCCGCCATCTGCCAACTCATCAGCAAATTCCAGCGAAGTAGCCGATTGGGAGCTGGAACTTGCTCAAGCTTACCAAAGCGCTCAAAGCGATCGCTCCCCAGAAGCTACATCTGGGGCTTCAGGTACGCCTAATGACCGTATCAGCCCGATGACTGATACTCAAGAGTTGTTAAAAAGAGAACTGGCGGAAGCAGTCGATGAAAAACAGGGCTTAAAAACTCAGTTGCAAGTCGCATCCGCTCAAGTAGAAGACTTGAAAAATCAAAATCTCCGTTTAGCAGCGGATTTTGACAACTTCCGCAGGCGTACCCAAAAGGAAAAAGAAGAGTTAGATTTACAGGCAAGATGTGTCACGATTAAACCTCTGTTGCCAGTAATCGACAATTTTGAGCGAGCTCGATCGCACATTAAGCCGCAAACCGACGGCGAAATGAACATTCACAAAAGCTACCAAAGCGTTTATAAGCAAATGGTAGAGGGTCTCAAGCAAATCGGGGTTTCTCCGATGCGCCCCGAAGGCGAACAGTTTGACCCCAACCTCCACGAAGCTCTACTCAGTGAGCCCACAGACGAACATGAGGAAGGAACAATCATCCAAGAACTAGAACGTGGCTACATTCTGGGCGATCGTGTCTTACGACACGCCAAAGTGAAAGTTGCGGCGGCTGGGTCATCTGTGGTAGCCTCAGATGAAAATCCCGAGAGTTCGGAAAGTTAATCGGTATACAAGCTACTGCATTCCTGGAAATTACTGACCCCCGAATAGAATTCGGGGGACTAAAGTTGCTATACTCAACAACTTCTTAATTCAGGAATAAAAGCAGATAGGCGCTTGCTCAAAAAATCTGAAAAATGTTTTTACCCGTCTTCGATCTTGTCTTAGGAAATCAATTTTAGATCCTACAAATCCGGTCGGGTAATGCTTGTAAAAACAAGCTGAGTAGTTTTTCCTCCCCCAACTTGTAGTTGGAGGTTTCCAAACATCCCACAAAGTTTTATGAGGCGCTATGGGAAAAATTATTGGAATTGACTTGGGCACGACCAACAGTTGCGTAGCTGTTTTAGAGGGCGGTAAACCCGTCGTGATCGCCAATTCCGAAGGCGGCCGCACAACTCCGAGCATAGTAGGATTTGGCAAGGCGGGCGATCGCTTAGTCGGTCAACTAGCCAAGCGGCAAGCTGTAACTAATGCTGTAAATACTGTCTACAGCATCAAACGATTTATCGGGCGCAGGTGGGACGACACGGAAGAAGAACGAACCCGGACTCCCTATACCTGTATCAAAGGCAAAGACGACACCGTTAACGTCCAAATTCGGAACAAGGTTCACACCCCCCAAGAAATCTCGGCAATGGTACTCCAAAAGCTGAAGCAAGATGCTGAAGCTTATTTAGGACAACCTGTGACGAAAGCCGTGATTACAGTGCCAGCTTACTTCACAGACGCTCAGCGGCAAGCGACTAAAGACGCCGGTACGATCGCGGGTTTAGAAGTTCTGCGCATCGTCAACGAGCCAACAGCAGCAGCCCTTTCCTACGGGCTCGACAAGCAAAATATCGAACAGAAAATCTTGGTCTTTGACCTCGGCGGCGGTACTTTCGACGTTTCGATCCTGCAACTCGGAGACGGAATTTTTGAAGTCAACGCTACCGCCGGCAACAACCATCTTGGAGGAGACGACTTTGACGACTGCATAGTTCAGTGGCTGGTAGAAGTTTTTCGTACCCAAGAAGGCAGTGACCTGTCAACAGATAAAATGGCCTTACAACGCCTCAGAGAAGCAGCGGAAAAAGCCAAAATAGAACTTTCACTCTCCCAATCGACTTCCATCAACTTGCCATTCATCTCCTCTGACGCCAAAGGGCCAAAGCATCTGGAAATGGATCTATCCAAAGCTCAGTTTGAACAACTGGTGGCTCATTTGGTGCAAGCGACGATCGATCCGGTGACTCAAGCCCTCAAAGATGCAAATTTGACCCCCAAAGATATAGACAGGATTATTTTAGTCGGAGGCTCAACTCGGATTCCGGCAGTTCAAGAGGCAATTAGCAAGTATTTTGGTGGCGTGTCTCCCGATCGATCCGTCAATCCCGACGAAGCTGTAGCCGTAGGCGCGGCAATTCAAGCCGGGGTGTTGGGTGGTGAGGTCAAAGATTTGCTACTGCTAGACGTGACGCCACTCTCCCTGGGACTCGAAACCTTGGGCGGGGTGTTCACGAAAGTCATCGAGCGTAATACAACTATTCCCACCAGTCGATCGCAAATGTACAGCACAGCGGCAGACGGGCAAACAAGCGTGGAAATTCACGCCCTCCAAGGCGAGCGAGCATTGGTTAAAGACAATAAAAGTCTCGGCAAATTCCTGCTCAAAGGCATTCCCGCAGCCCCCCGTGGTGTACCTCAAATCGAAGTTACCTTTGAAATCGATGCCAACGGCATTCTCAAAGTTGCCGCCGAAGACAAGGGAACCGGAAAAGAACAAAGCATCCAAATTTCCAATACAGGCGGATTGAGCGAAACGGAAGTCGAGCGGATGCGCCAAGAAGCCGAACTTTATGCTGACGAGGACATCAAACGCGCTCAAGTCGTCGAACTCAAAAATCAAGCCGACACCCTGGTCTATAATTGTGGTGTAACTTTGAAAACCAACGCGCAATTGCTCGGCGATGACCTCAAGGCTGAAGCCGAAACAGCAGCAGCAGCCTTGCAAGGGGCGATGGCTAACCCAGACATCACAGGCGAGGAACTTGGCGAGCAAATCGAATCTTTCAAGCAACTGCTATACTCGCTCGGGACAGCAGTCTACGACCAAGCCCGCGGCGGAGTAGCACCTTCGGGAGCAGAGATTGAAAGCGAGATGATGTCAGAGCTAAAAGAGGTTAAAGCCGACGACGACAGCAAAATGCTGATGTCAGAGCTAGAAGATGTTAAAGCCGACGACGACAGCAAAATGCTGACAGAGGAGTTGCTACTGGCGACGCCCCAATCTTCGCCGCCAGCTCCACCAAAGTCGGAACCAAAGCCGGCGCCAAAACCGGAACCAAAACCGGAACGACAGTCAAAGCGACCCTCAAATCCACAGTCAAATCCCAAGTCAGAACCAAAACCGAAGGTTCCCGAACCTGAAGTTGATGATATGAATCCTTTCCTTTAGAACTGAAAATCTCACAGTTAAAAGTTAAAAATTAATCATCGTAATTTTTAATTTTCAATTGATAATTTCAGGAAAGGTCGATCGTTTCTTTTTCGTACACTTTTTGTTATTTACCTCCAGGCAAGCAGCTCTATGGCCGGTGATTACTATGAAATATTAAGCGTTTCTCGCAGCGCAGACAAAGAGGAAATTAAGCGTGCTTACCGTCGCCTAGCTCGCAAGTATCATCCAGATGTCAACAACGAACCAGGTGCCGAGGAGCGGTTTAAAGAAATTAACCGCGCCTACGAGGTACTCTCAGAACCAGAAACCCGCGCCCGTTTCGATCGCTTTGGCGAAGCAGGTGTCAGTGGTGCAGCCGCTCCAGGCTTCCAAGACTTCGGCGACAGCTTCGCCGATATTTTTGAAAGCTTCTTTCAGGGTTTTCAGGGAGGGGCGGGCGGCCAACAACAACAAGGTCGCAGACGCAGTGGGCCTGTGCGCGGAGACGACTTGCGACTCGACTTGCGCTTAGAGTTTCGCGAAGCCGTGTTTGGTGGAGAAAAAGAACTTCGCATCAAGCACCTAGAAACTTGCGAAACTTGCGGCGGAACTGGTGCCAAGCCGGGAACTAGACCTCAAACCTGCTCGACTTGTAGCGGTAGCGGCCAAGTCCGTCGCGCTACCCGCACGCCCTTCGGCAGCTTTACTCAAGTTTCAGTTTGCCCCACTTGCAACGGCACGGGGCAAGTGATTGAGGACAAGTGCGAAACTTGTGGCGGCCGAGGCCAGAAAGAAGTGATGAAAAAGCTGAAAATCACTATTCCGGCTGGGGTTGACAATGGTACTCGTTTGCGAGTTTCCAATGAAGGGGATGCGGGAAAACTCGGCGGGCCGCCGGGGGATCTTTACGTGTTCTTGGCTGTGAATGAAGACCCGCTATTTAAGCGGGACGGCATTAACGTTAACTCGGAAGTCAAGATTAGTTACTTGCAAGCAATTTTGGGGTGCAGGTTGGAAGTTGAAACGGTTGACGGGCCGACGGAATTGTTGATTCCTACCGGAACTCAGGCGAATACTGTTCTGACTCTGGAGAAAAAAGGGGTGCCTCGGTTGGGAAATCCAGTCAGTCGTGGCGACCATTTGATAGAAGTGTCGATAGATATTCCGACTAAGGTGACGGCTGAGGAACGGGAGTTGTTGATGCAGTTGGCTAAGCTGAAGGGCGATCGTACTGGTAAAGGTGGCTTGGAAGGATTTCTGGGCAATTTGTTTCAGAAATAAGCAAATATTTGACACCCATTGGGTGTCAAGTTTTCCTGTTTCATGATTCGCCGACAATTGGTTTAATTCTCTGTCAAAAAAGTGAGCGCAATTGCGCTCATTTTGTCCAATAAGAATAATAGTTCGACAAGTTGTGGGAATAGTCCTCAAAAAAATGAGACCAATTGGTCTCAAAAATCGGCGGTAGAATAATTCGCCGACAATTGGTTTAATTCTCTGTCAAAAAAATGAGACCAATTGGTCTCATTTTGTCCAAGAATAATAATT
>Ga0335395_10000491_pt1 | contig 24630 bp, 19 predicted proteins | sample MAT02_FD_205744 | JGI IMG/M metagenome (GOLD analysis project Ga0335395, IMG submission 205744) | Freshwater microbial communities from Lake Fryxell liftoff mats and glacier meltwater in Antarctica - MAT-02 (spades assembly) (version 2) ...
CTGCTGTGGTTGCTGGCATTGTGGATGGTTGCAAGCAAGCTGGCTGTGCTTTGTTGGGCGGGGAAACAGCCGAGATGCCTGGTTTTTACCAAGCCGGAGAGTACGATTTGGCTGGCTTTTGCGTGGGAATTGTCGAAAAGAGCAAGTTGTTAGACGGTTCGCGGGTTAAAGTCGGAGATGTCGCGATCGGGCTGGCTAGTTCGGGTGTCCACAGCAATGGTTTTAGTTTGGTGAGAAAGATTGCAGGCGATTTGGGTTTTGACTGGAATTCCCAACCCGAAAAATTAGGCGGCAAAAGTTTGGGAGAAGTCCTCTTAACTCCGACTACAATCTATGTGAAACCAGTCCTCGAAGCAATTAAGAGTGGTTTAGAAATTCACGGCATGGCGCACATTACTGGCGGCGGTTTGCCGGAGAATTTGCCCCGCTGTTTGGCCGCCAATCAATCTGTCAAAATTCAGACGAATAGCTGGCTAAGTTTGCCGATTTTTGACTGGATTGCTGAAGCTGGCTCAGTCGCGACTGCGGATATGTTCAATACTTTTAATATGGGGATTGGGTTTGTGCTGTTGGTCGATCGCAGGGAAGTAGAGCAAGCTATTAAATGGTTTGAATCCCAGGATATTCCTGCTTGGGCGATCGGAGCAGTTATTGACTCTGATTGAAAATTCTAGCACTTGTCAAATCGCTTAGGAAAAATTATTTTCGGGTGGGCGCTACCATCATCTCACCCCATTAAGAGAAATATCCTCACAGCAGCGCCCACCCAAAATCTTTACCTTTCCATAACCAAAAATTAAGCAATTTATAGTAATTATTTAATCTTGCCGTGATACTTTTTGAGTGACTTCAACAGAAAGTCAAAGTAATTATCTTTGAGTCAATCAGGAAAATTAAAATCATGGCAGTTACTGAGTTTTTTTTGCTGACAAATAGCAATGACAATTTCACCGTTACTCCTGGCTCACTCAAGGGAATACTGGGGGGGATTTCGGCGCTGGGCGGTAACGACAATATTGTGGGAAGTGTTGATTCAGAGCAAATTAATGGGAATTCTGGTAATGATTCACTGTCTGGTAGTGGTGGCAATGACACCCTCATTGGCGGTCAAGGTAATGATATCTTGCTAGGTGGAGATGGAGACGATTTTCTCAGTGGAGACAAAGGTTTAGATACTCTCACTGGCGGTGCCGGAAATGATAGGTTTTTGTTGCGTCGCACTCAGGGTGCTGATATTATTACTGATTTTGGAGCAGGCGATCGCTTAACCTTAGAAAATCAACTTCACTTCTCGGATTTGTTGATTACTAGCACTGGGCTAAATACAGCAATCAGCCTCCGAGACGGGACATTGTTGGCAACAATCAATGGAGTACCAACTATTAACCAAAACAATTTTGTTGAACTACCCCGCCGACCTCTAATTATCGGACATCGTGGCGCAAGCGGCTACCGCCCTGAGCATACCCTAGCTTCCTACGAATTGGCAATTGAGATGGGTGCAGATTTCATTGAACCAGACTTAGTTTCGACTAAAGATGGAGTGTTAGTTGCCCGCCACGAGAATGAAATTTCCGGGACGACTGATATTGCCAAACGACCGGAATTTGCCGATCGCAAACGCAAAAAGACAATTGACGGTCAAGAAGTAGAAGGTTGGTTTACAGAAGATTTGACTTTAGCAGAAATCAAAAGTTTGCGGGCGCGGGAACGCTTGCCAGAGTTGCGGGGGACAGCATTTGACGGTCAATTCCAGGTTCCTACATTTCAAGAAGTAATTGATTTAGCTAAGCGCAAAAGTGCTGAAAAAGGGCGGACAGTTGGACTTTATCCAGAGACCAAACACCCGACTTATTTTAAGTCAGTTAATTTGCCTTTAGAGGAGCGGTTAGTGCAAGTGCTGTCTGCTAGTGGATATACCAAACGCACAGATCCCGTATTTATCCAATCTTTTGAAGTGGGCAATCTCAAAGAGTTAAATCGGTTGACAGACTTGCCGTTGGTGCAGTTAATGGATGACTTTGGAGAAAAACCTTATGATTTTGTAGTGAGTGGCGATCGCCGTACCTACCGCGATTTAATGACAACCCAAGGGTTAGCAGAAATCAAAACCTATGCTGACGGAATCGGGCCTTGGAAGCGGACAATAGTTGTCGAAGGTGCAGGTAAGAAATTACAGCCTGCTAATAGTTTAATCACTGATGCTCACCTGGCTGGCTTATTAGTTCACCCTTACACTTTTCGCAATGAATCTCCTACTTATGTGGCTCCAGAGTATGGCGGTAATCCAGCTTTGGAGTACGAACAATTTTACCGCTTAGGGGTAGACGGTGTGTTTAGCGATTTTCCTGATACAGCTTTTAATGCAGCGGCACGGCTTTATCCTTTCTCAAGTGTAGACTCTTTAAAAGGCGTGAGTTTGTAGGCTTTAGTCGGCGAATCGGTTAGGAAAAATTCTTGTAGGAAGGGCGCTGCTATCATCTTATCCGATTAGGAGAAATATCGTCACAGCAGCGCTCACCCTATTACAATGTCTTAACTGCCTTGACGGTTGCTATAGTAATGGGGTAGATTCATTTTAGTTGATTGAGATAAAAAAATGGCGATTTTTTTAACAAGATTGGCAGAAAGCGCGATCGCATTCCATACCTACAAAAATTCACAATCAAAGTAAATCTTCCTCAGATAGCTGTCCTATTTTCATTAATGCTCTTAATGTGCCAACTTTCAAGTCTTGGTTGCGGTGAACAGGAATCGACAAAATTTGTTCTAATTCTGAATTTTCATAGATATGATGACTACCAGTAATTCTTTTCAAAACCCAACCTCTTTGCTCTACAATTTTGCACAGTTGCTTGCCAGAAATAGATTTCATACAGCAATTTCCACAACTTGATCGGTAGATGCAATTGCTTCACGACTATTAGCAACTTCGAGCCAACCGACCATAGCATCTTTTAAATTAATTACCACTTCTTCTATCGTGTCTCCTTCGGTAATGCAGCCTGGAAGTGCGGGGACTTCTGCCCAATAGCCACCTTCTTCTGCTGGATGGATGATTGCTCTAATTTTCATACACTTATTGAGTTATTAGTCAAGCATATTATAGCAACTATCAATCAATTACAGTTCGGTTAATGCTATTCGTGAGTAGTTGAGTTTTTAGGGGCGAATCCGGTCGGGATAGCTGCGCCGCGCGTACTTTGGATTTAGGATGGCGATGGGCGGGCGATCGCTCATTGAAATTGAGAATGGGAGAGGGGCGATTCCCGCCTGGATAGCTTTGCTTCACACTCTTTTAGTTACTTGGGGAAAGGGGTCATATTTACAATATCAGAGGTCCAAAACAAATACGCTAAAAAAGCATACTGTTTCCCTGTTTCTAGTCGATTAGCCCATTCAACTATTCCTTTTAAATCCATTGTCACTTGACCCTGAAAATTGGCAGTTGGTAAAACTTGATTGTGTAAAGCTTGTAAAGCTTCCACTACAGTTGCTAAATTTGGACTATTTTCATAATCATAAGGTGAAAATTCACCTAAAATTTTTAGTATTTCTACCTCTGTATCTAGCACTAGCTGTAAGGCTTCACTCATCGGAGCAACTAGACGCTGAATATATTCTTGGAATTCTTTCTCTCCTTGCTCATCTAAATCAGGAAGTCTTTCAAAATCTCGAATATGGGCTGCAAACAACGATAACTGGGACACCGAAGCAATTAGCTTATGCGCCACTTCTAAACGCGGTTCTGCCCAAGTTGTTAATTTCAACTCAGTTAAAGCATCTGGAGGAATAAGATGGGGAGCTAAATTCCACCACTTCAATTCAAGCTGTTCATCATTTGACAAGAGAACAGTTAAGGAAATGCGCCATGCCGTCGCATTTAAAGACTTGCTTTTGACTAAGGGTATAATGACAACCAAAGGCCAATTCAAGTCAATCACATGGTATCGCAAATCCTTGTTTTTAACTTCCAAAAATACCTGATGAATTACCGTCAGTACGCTTTCCAATGAGTTATATACATCTATGGGATTTTCGCCATCAATTTTTATCCACAGTCCCCGTTCTTCTTCCCAAAGCGTGTCTTCAGATACAATCTGAAACCGTAGGCTTTCCGACGAAATACTTCGTAACTCTTTTTTGAGATTGTTTCTAATTCTTTTTTTAGTATTATCAAATAGATTGGCAGATTCCTGTCCGGCATTCTGTAAGCGTAAATCAGGCCGAGATGTAAACAAATACCACAGATTCCATACACGCCTATAGACTGCCTGTTCTTGACCATCCAAAGACTCCAATTCATTGTCATTGATAAATTGAGCGATCAACTGTCTAAAGTTCTTGTGGAGCTTGGGCAAAACTTTGATTGTATTAGATAGATTGAAATTGGATATGCGAATCAAATTAGCTTTAATTCCATACTGTTCTGAGTTTTTAATTATTTGGTTTCTGCTGACCTCGTTTTTCTGGTCAGGCTTCAATCCTTTTCCCAGGAGAGGGTTTAATACCATCGCATGAGTGGCTTGGTCAAAAAAGTTATAAAGAGTGTTGGTGTAAGTTCCAAAATCAGTTAAAAAAGGCTTGTATAATTTGAGGAGCAAACTTCGTTTGCTGACAACGGATAACTTTTCCTTAGCCTTTTGACTAGGTGAATCTGAGCCTAGTTCATCAACAAAACCCCACTCATCAACAGCGCAAAGAGGAAGCAGGGGCTTTTTTAGCAGTATCTGCTGACAATAATCCCATCTTTCTGAGTCAATTAATTTGCCAATTAACTGAACGTTCTTTGAGTGACGGAAGTAGACTTCTAAACCCTGTTCTAGTTGTTTGAGCGCCTGGAGTATAGCCTGTCTGAGATTGCAAATTAAATGAGTATATTCCTGCCAACTTTTAGGTCTAAAAGGTTGTAGCGCCAATCCTCTAAATGTTGAATTGACTGAGAGCAGCCACGAGATTGGAAGATACTGCTGGGAAATACCTGTTTTTTGAGTTTCATCGAATGGGATTTCACCTGACCAAACCCTGTGACCGTAACCTTGACAAGCATACAGTTCTCGATTTGGCAGCAGTCTTCTTAATAGTCCGCATCGCTGCACGGCTTCTTCATGCAAGCGATTTTTAGTAGTTTCGGCTTCTTGTTCGTCTTCAGATTTAGAGCCGTTTTGTTGCTGGATATCAACAATAAAATGAGCCGTAAGTTTTTCTCCATCATCTTCCAATGCTACTGTTTGTGTTTCTTGCCGAAAGCGATTCATAAGTCTAGAGCGATTCGTCTCCAGCCAAGAACTAAAGCCGTCTTGATATCCGCAAGACATCCCTAGCATTAAATCAGCTAATATCTCGATGGGGAGCGCATCAATTGCTCGGTCAATCTCATAATTAGAAAGCCATTCTGCTAAAGGCCAGGATACTCCAAAATGTCCTATCCAAAATATTGTTTCCGCCATACCAGACCAATCCACATCAAATGAGGGTGCTGTAGGTTTTTGAGTCCGACTTGACAACCATGTTTTAGCACGTACAAACACCTGCTTTTTATCAGTCTGACGAGCTTGAAAGGCTTCTATTCGCTGCCGTCCTTCTGGAGGTATCGTGTGTCCTAAGTTGCTTAAAAACAATCTCCCCCAGCCGGGAGTAGCATCTGCAATATCGCAATCTAGTACAGCTATAAAACCAGTTCCCACCTTTTCATATATTTCTGCAATCAGTTGTTTATTAGCTTCAGCGTATTCCTTAATGCCTAACCAAATTAAAGCCCGCGTGACTCCTGCTATTGCAGTCCACTGTTGTGGCTGATATGAGGCAAGAGAGTTTAGCAAAGGTTCAATTTCAAACCGATGACGGGAGAAGGCGTAAAGGAGAAAACTTTCAACATCCCGTTCAAAGATGAAGGGCAAACAGATGCTAGCACTTTCCGACCAGGGTGAAAATGTTGAATCGCTTAGAAGGTCAGCAAGTATTGCTGAACGTATAGGATGTAATCCCTGTATTAGGGAACCATCCTCACTAAGCCTAAGCAAATACTCTTTTTCAAAGAGTTCAAAAGTTCTCTTTGGCGCAGTTAAAGCTAAATGTTTTACAAGGGGTCTAATCTGCAACCGAGATTCAAAGGCTGACGCTACAGAAGCCAATCTCAAGAGTTCAATTGTTGCGTCACTTAGCTTTCCTGTTCTGGCTTCATCCTCAAGTCGTCTTATCTGTTGTGAGAGTCTTTCTCGAAGAGAATTTCCCTGAGTCACCAGATAGACAAATTCCATGAGGGGGCCTTCACCGCCAAATTTGTTCCAGGCCTCCTCAAAAGTCAAGAACTCTGCTGGAAGTTTCTTGCGTGTAAGAGAGTGATAGATTTCCTGCGCCTCAATTCGATTGAAGGTCAGTTCGACTCCAGAAAATTGAATTTCAGCACCAGAAATACTGGCTCGACGAAAATCTTCTTCGCGAACCGTGACCAGAACTCGAATGTTTCTATGAGTAGATAATTCCTTGACTAACTCAGTCCAACCAATATCGTTGGGTGAAACATCCAAGTAAACGGCAATCGGCATACCGATAGCATTAGCTTTATCGGCTATAGCTGTCGCAATACTAAGAGCGTGTTTTCTGCTATCAATTAGTTGAACTTTAAAGCGCGATTTGTCGGAAAAGAATTCGCGAAGATAGCGAAAGGCTAAAGTCGTCTTGCCTTGACCAGAAGCGCCGTGGATAATAACGACTCTGTTTTCTTCAAATTTTTTAGCTATTTCTTGTAAGTTTTTATGACGCAAGACATCAACATCAGCCAAAATATGCTCGTAACGAGCTGAAATTCCGCGATAAAATTCATCGGATAATTCATCTTTTACTTGGGCATCAATCTCTTGCTCTTCTAGAGGCACAATTACCCGTTCCCCTTCGGGCGAGTTCAGTCAAAAGTTCTGGGTAAGATTCTCGATGGAACCTCCCTGAATGTTTCCATAGATTTTCTCTGCCATGTTCGTAATATTCTGACTTGTTTGTGGCTGAGACTTCACAGCGTCAGCCAAAGCTTGAACTGCCAGCGCGATTTCAGAGTCTGATTTTGCTGCTGACTCGACTTTTTCCACCAAAACGGCTTGTCCATAATCCTCTGGCTGCTGTTCAACTAATTCTGGATGTTGTCCTACTAATTCTATGGCCCTTGCTGTATCAGGAGACTTGCGCTTGAGCAGTTGCATCAACTGGCCGCCTTTCTCCAATACTTTTTCTCCTAAAGTTTCGCCTCCCTTTTCAATAGCTTTCGTTAAAACCAAAGTTACGATCACGCCAGCAGTCAAGGGTTCCATATGTTACCAATTGTAAGTGGAGTTGAGTTAGCTATGTAGCTTTCCATTAAGTATCTTAGCTTAAAGAGTAGAGAAGCGTCAATCATGCACATCCAGGCAAGTCTTTAGTTTGAGCCACATATCCCTCCTGAAAAGTGCGATCGCCCTTGTCGCAAAATTAACCCAGTCAGTCCTGGACACATTAAGGCCAGAGAAACCGGGTTTTTTACCTAATCTGTGGACTATAACGCGCATTTTCGTCAAAAAACCCGGTTTCTGACTACCCGTGCGTCCAGGACTACCACTGCTAAAATGATTTTAAAATCAACAAATCGTAATAAAGCCCTATGCCCTCACCATTTCCCGGAATGAACCCCTACTTAGAACACCCCGATTTCTGGCAGGAAACTCACAATCGGTTAATTATTGCAATCGCCGTCCCCTTGCCGAACTTTATGCTTTTAATCTCCGCGATTCTCTACCTGTATTTCTACTTCCCTTGCGCGAGGAAGATGTAGAACCTATTGTGAATTTACCAGAATTGTTCGCAGGTGTTTACGATCGCGCTGGCTATGATTATCGAATCGATTACGATCGAGATCCGATACCGTCCCTGTCAGAACAAAATCTGGTTTGGGCAAAGGAACTTTTACAAGCAACTGGAGTGCGAGATAATTAATTCTATTTTACATTATTAATATTAATCAACGTCCATACTAAAATCGCTCAATAGTTAACTTGAAACAGAAACCACATTGTACAATCTTGTTTGATTATAGCCTAAGAAATTAGGAGACGGCAGTGCCGTGTCCCTACAATATTATTTTGGAGTAGGGACACGGCATTGCCTTGGACTCTATCCTGACAGTGCAACCTCAATTGATATCATTCACCATCCACCGCCCCTACATAAACCGATCGCGCTTTCGATCGATCTTTGCCAAAGCAGCACCGGAAACATCCGCCAGAATACTGATAATCCGATACAACGCCACCGCACTCAAAATTATACCCGTCGAAAAGCGATCGGACAACAGGGCGATCGCCGTTGCTTCAAATACTCCCATGCCTCCCGGTGCTCCCGGTACGACTAAACCCACAACAAAGGCAAAACAGAAAGCACCGAACAAGTTCGGAATATCGAGAAAATTCACCGGATTTAAAGCCATTACAGTTAGCAAAAATCCGCTGCCCCGCAATCCGATAAAACACATTTGTCCGATTAACGGCACTAAAGGATAGCGTTTAATTGGTAAATTAATTTGGCGATTAGACTTGACACTCGATGTTTTTTTCGCTATACTGGAGCTAGACCCTAAACGCGAAATTAGTCGATCGCCCGCAGCCTCTTCAACCTGAGAATTTTCCCCACTCTTCTTCTTTAACTTTAACTTCTCTACAAATAGGACGATCGGATTTAGAGTTTGAGGACGAATGGCAATTAAAATAGCAGCACAACCCACAAGCCGCAACCACCAATTAATTTTATCAAAACACAGCAAGCCAATCAAAACGCCCGCCGAAGCCATCAGTAGCGGTTCTAGTAACACGCTGAGAGTAGCAGCTTTGGGGAAAATCCCGGCTTTTTTGGCTTCCAAGATTCGACCCCAAAAATGCCAAATATTCCCCGGTAAATACTTGGCAATATTAGTTTTGAGAAAAACTTGAATCGCCCAGGCGGCATTTACAGGTTGGCGGAATTCGCGCAAAATTAGCATCCACACCCAGCCGACAAAAATTAGTGAAAGTAAAGTGACGCCGAGGGCGATCGCCAGCAACGGAAAACTTTCGGCTCGAATTTGGATATTCGCGACTTCTCGCCAGTGAGTTACAAAAGCTTGGGCGATAAATAAAAACGTCCCGCCCAAAATACAATAGCGTAAATAAGGCTTGAAACGCGATTTCGCAAGCTTAAAAAAATTTTGAATTCGAGGTAAATTTTGGTTTCCCATTTTCTGAATCCTGATGCGTGAATTTGGGATTATTGATTTCTTAACCACAATCTCATGTTTTAAATCTAAAATTTAGATCGATCGCACTTAAGGAGTACATTTCTATGGCCGGCCCGAGCCCTGACGGTCTTTCCTACCTTTTAGACAATAACCCCAACAGTTTAACCTTAACTCCGGGCTTTTTGACTCCTTATCCTAACGGACTTTTTGCCCTCGGTGGTAACGATTTTATTGTCGGTTCCTCGGATGCCGATCGCCTCAACGGTGATAATGGTAACGACAGACTCCTCGGCGGCGGCAATTCCGATACCCTCTTCGGTGGTGTCGGGAATGACTTGCTTAACGGCGGTGCCGGTAGTGACATCCTGTTTGGCGATTCCGGCAACGATACCTTGCAGGGCGGCAAGGGAGCTGACTTACTCAACGGCGGTGGCGGTAGCGACGTTTTAGTGGGCGATGGGGGCAAAGATACGCTGACAGGGGGTTTGGGCCCGGATATTTTTGTCCTGCGCAGCGACTCCGCTGTCTCAGATCCGGCTGCTGCTGACATAATTACTGACTTTAACAGTTTTGTGGATTCGATCGGGCTGACTGACAATCTTACCGAAGCTGACTTGATTCTCGAAGAAATCTCGATCGCCCCCGGCATTTCCAATACATTAATTAAAATTCGCCAATCCAATGCTATTTTAGGCCTAGTTGCCAACGCATCTCCACAAAACCTCGCAGGTACATTCATCTCTGCAAGTAGCGTATTGGGCAACCAACTCAGCCAAGCCCGCGATTTAGGCGTTTTGAGTGGCACTCAAACACTCGCCGACTCGGTTAGCAACGCTCGCCCAGACGACCTTTACCGCTTTACTTTGCAGGCAAATAGCGACTTTAAACTAACTGTCAGCGGTTTGACGGCCGATGTTGACGTTGCTTTAATTAAAGATATCAACGGCGACAATTCTATTGACTTTACCGATATTATTGCTTCTGCTCAAGAATCGGGTTTATCGCCGGAGTCGATCGACATCAATGGTTTAGCAGCAGGAACTTACTACGTCCGAATTTATCAATTTCAAGGCAACACAAACTTTACCCTAAATCTGTCTGCAACCCCTGCAACTATTTCTGATAACAGTGCCAGCAACTTGCCTGGTTTTGACACTCGTTCCGGGTTCGGTTTGGTGAATGCGGCGGCAGCAGTTGCTAAGGCTGCGGGTGTTGCAACTTTTCCTGACGTTCCCGATTTGGGCGGCGACGAGTGGGGCAGAGATTTAATTAAAGCTCCAGAAGTTTGGGCGAAGGGATTGACTGGAGACGGCATTGTAGTAGCAGTTATCGATAGCGGCATTGACTACACTCACCCCGATTTGATCGGGAATATTTGGAGCAATGTGGGGGAAACTGGCGTTGATGCAGCAGGTAGAAATAAAGCTAGCAACGGCGTAGATGATGATGGCAATGGTTTTGTTGATGATTTCCGGGGATGGGATTTTGTCAACAACGATAATGACCCGATGGATGATAATAGTCACGGCACTCATATTTCGGGTTTAGTTGCTGCAAAAAGAGATGGGGTTGGGATTACTGGAACGGCTCCGACTTCAAAGATTATGCCTTTAAAAATACTCGATCGCACCGGGGTGGGGAAAATTAGGGATGAAATTAATGCGATCAATTATGCGGCGGCAAATGGCGCAAGGGTGATTAATGTCAGTTTGGGTGGCCAACAGTTGAACAACGAAGAATTGAGTGTTATTCGAGCTGCTGAAGCTAAAGGCGCGATCGTAATTTCGGCCGCGGGAAATGATGCTCGTCCGCAAGTAGATTATCCGGCTCGGTTTGCCAACGAGGTAGGAATTGCTGTCGGTGCTGTTAGCCGCAATGGCTTATTTGCAGATTTTTCTAACCGGGCGGGAGCGGAGTTGCTAAGTTATTTTGTTGCTCCGGGCGGCGACGGCGGCAGGGCGGATTCTGGCGACATTTATTCTACTGTACCGCTTTCTCAACCAGGGATTCCCTATCGATATTTTGCTGGTACTTCTATGGGAGTGCCGCACGTAGCTGGGACGATCGCTTTGATGTTACAGGCTAATCCGAATCTAACTGCTGCTCAAATTAAGCAGATTCTGGCGGAAACTGCCAATCGATCGGTTTAAATTCGATTTTGTCCTAGCCGCGACGTACAAAATAACGACAAGGTGCGTCTAGCGCACCTTGAGTCCGCGGAGGCGGACTTCGTTTGTATAGACGCGGTTTCAACCGCCGACTCCGTTTGTGTAGCCTAGTCTTATCTTAAAAATTGGCCGCGTAAGTTACATCAAATTGGCGGCACAGAGTAATACAGCAGTAGTTTGGTCGATCGAATACTAAGTTGTAATTCATCTCGCCGTCTATTTTGGTAATTGGCTGTTTTAAAGGGATGCCGTGAATGTCGTATTGGCGGCGTTCTAACGCACTCCAGTCAATAATTTTGAAGTCGATTTGGTTCTGCAACTCAGTTGCGATCAGATAGAGTTCCATCTTGTCTTGAACTTTCCCAGTCAGGGGAATTCTGATTAATACTGACTGGGTGACGAGGGGTTTTTGGTCGTTGGGATGCTTCTGGGTGTGGCAGTTGTTGAGTTCTATATCATAAGGTTCTACCTTGAATTTCTCTCCAGCGGCGATCGCAGACGAGTGCAAGTCTTTCAGGCACTTTTCTAGATGAGGGATCAGCCCTAAGTCTGGATCGCACAGCAGTTTGCGAATGTTGGAGGTTTCAGTGACTGTCATTTGAGATTTTTGATGTTATTTTTTGATGCTTAATTTCTAGCTTACCGCGAAAAGCAGCCCTATTGAACTATACTTGCGACATACTACCAAAAATTCAGATATTTTTTGCCTTAATCTTTGAGATTATTTCTTGGTAATTTTCCAGAGATTGAGATCGACATTACTAACCGCCGGATCTATTTGATAGTTTTGTTGCCCAATTGCCGATCGCAAAGCTGAGGACGGTCTGTACAAAAACAAGTCGCTGAAACCGCCGGGAATTTTCGGGAGTTGTGGTTTTTTCCGTAACAATTCTCGATTTTGGTAGCAAGAAGTATAACAGCGGGGTTCTATTAGCAGTTTGACTTTTGGTTGTAGCCGATAACTTAAAGGCATGATGTATGCAATATTCGTATCACTAACGATCAGGGGATTGCTGGCTGCATTAACTATTCTTGCTACTTCCAAGTCGGCGCGCAACCAACCGCTGCCTTTATTCCACCAACTATCGGCCCCAGAACTAACTCCAGCGGATATAATGCCAGCCGAAAACAGTGCTATTATAGCTATCTTCCACCATCTTTGTTCCTTAAAATTATCGAGATTCAGGCTAATTTTGGTAGACAACAAGTAAGCAACTGCTAGTTGGATTCCCACATAACAAGGCACTAAATATCGCGGATTTGTCGATCGCCTGCCACCTTGAAATATATCAGGTACTGCTAAAAACAAAGCAGTTGTGGCAATCAGTAACAATATCAACAACCACGCTCCTATTGGTGTTTGCTTGCACAGAAAATAAATTGCGTATCCAACTAAAGCTAGGATAATTAGACTCACGGGAATTAGAAACGCTAATTGTGCGCTATTAGCACTGCCATCAATGCCGATATCAAAAAATGCGATGGTGACGGAACCAACCCACCTGGTAACTAATCTTAAGAGATTTGTCTGTTGTGCCCATACTGTTGTACTTCTAATTTGATCGAATTTTTCAACAGCATTTACTAGAGAAGGGATGAAGATGATAAATGCTACTAAAGCTGCCACGTAATACGGAATAAATGTTTTAATATCGCGCCATTTCGCCATGATGGTGATGTAGATTGTATGAGCCGCAGCGACGCAGACAAATAACAAATGGGTGGAAAGTCCCATTGCTGTCATGAGTACGTAAATTGTCCAGTCATAAACCAGCCTAATTGGGGTTTGATTTTCATCGGTAGCGCGCGTTGCTCGCAACAGGGCGGCAGTTGATAAAATAGTAGTGAGAGTCCACAAACTGTACTGTCTTGCTTCTTGGGCGAACAGGATTTGGTAGGGAGAAATGGCGAAAATTGCGATCGCCATCCAAGCCACAGCAGAGGATTCAAATAACTCCCAAGCTAGCCAATAAACAGCGGGGAATGCTAGCAAGCTAATCGCAGCAGCCAAACTTCTCATTGCTGTGACAGAAGTGCCAAAATATTGAGCCCACCATCGGGCTAGTATGTAATAAATTGGCGGGTGTTGGGGATCTTCTGTTGCTAAAGAATTTAGCGTATTAGTTAAAGTTTTTTCGGGATTTATCTGCTGATATTTTTGTAAATCCGAGAGCGAGGTTATTTTCTGGTACGAAGTGTTTTTGAGCATTTCGGCTTCGGTGTAGCCAGAAATTCTCAGCGAAGTATAGGTTTCGTCGATCCAGTAGAATTTGCGATCGAGATTTGCGAACCGGAAAAATATACCGACGACTAATACGGCGATTATCAGAAAACTCAACCAATTTCGGGGAAAATTAATACGCATTTTTTCAACCAGAATTTACTTTTTAACCAATTTACCGAAAATCATTGATTGATTTGTTTGAGGGTAAATATTTTGAATTATATAACGATTATTTTTTTCTATTTCAGATTTGATTGTTGGCGAAATATCGTACAAAAATATCTCGTTAAAATTATCTGGTATATCAATGATTTTCGGCGGCAATACTAAAAATTTAGCTGGGGAATTGATTAGGGAACTCATACCGAGTAAATTGCCGATCTTATCTACACTATACACCCACATATCTGTGATGACTAATGGTCTAGAAGCTGAGTTGATTGTACGGGCGATCGGGATGTTAATATAAGAACGGTCTTTATTCCACCAAGTGTCTGCCGGCAAATAGATGCAGCAAGAGATAATCCCAACAGATAGCACAGCAGCAAAACCCAGCCTCCACAGCTTTTGCAACTGCACTGTAACTTGAGGAGATGTGATTTTGGAAGCAAAAAGATAGGCAACAGCCATTTGCATTCCTAAATAACAGGGAATCATGTAGCGCGTGTTGAGCGATCGAATTCCTCCAAAAATTATATCTGCGGGTAAAAAAATGACGACTATTACGCAGGTTAATGTCATAACAAACAACCAAACACGCTGTTCTGTATACTTCAGTAGCAAATAAAAAGAATATGCAACAATTATTAAAATCAAAAGTAGGATCAATCTCGAATACAATCGTGGTACATTGGAGTCTATTCCTAGATCAAAAAATTGCTTAGCAATGTTATACACCCAATTGACAGCTAAGTCTGGAAGGGGAATCTTTAAAGACTGCCATGCTATTTTTTGATTTACATTTTGGTAATTGATTATAAAAACTAAAATCCAAGGAAAAAAGGCAATAATTCCTGTTATTGATGCTAGTAAATATCCAATTATAGTATTTTTAAATCGCAGTTTTTCAGAGATAGCTACATATATTCCATGTCCTAGCGCCACCAGTGCAAATAATAGGTGAGAATAAAATCCCAGCGCTACTGTTGCCGCATAAATTGCCCAACTGCTGTTAGTTTTTAGACGCATTGCTTGCAGCAAAGCAGCGCCCGACAGCAAAATTACTAATACAAACAAACTGTAAGGTCGAGCTTCCTGAGCGTAAACTATTTGAAAAGGGGATACAGCTAGTAATGAAACTCCCAACCAAGCTGCCAGGGAGGAATCAAATAATTCTAAGCACAGCCAATACATACAAGGCAAGGCCAGCAGGCTAAAAACTGCCGATATACTTCTAGTTACAGCTATTGAATCGCCGAACAGTTGCACCCAAAATCTGGTTGCTATAAAATACAGGGGAGCGAGTTGAGGTTCTTCTAATGCTAGACCTTTGACCGTATCGTAAACTGTTTTTTCTGAATTAATCCGCTGGTATTTTTGCAAGTATTGAATCTCTCGAATTTGCCCGTCAGCTACTTGCTCAATAAACTCGGATTCTGTATAACCGGAAATCCGCAAGGAGGTATAAGCTTCATCTATCCAGTAAACTTTCTTTTCGAGATTGGCGAAACGAAAAAATATACCCATGACTAATATCACTATGATTAAAAATCTCAGCCACTTGTTAAGTGCTGTATTCTGAGAATTTAGTCGATCGCGATTTTCAGTAGATTCCATTTTATAACTAGCTAATCTGACAGAAGTTTTTTCTGTTACTCCACCCGTAAGGTGCGCCGAAGAGCACCCTACAAAAACTGAAACCATTGAAAAATCTCGCTTTTATCCTCTTGCGAGATCCCCCTAAATCCCCCTTAAGAAGGGGGACTTTGAGAAGAATCTTGTCCCCCCCTTCTTAAGGGGGGTTAGGGGGGATCTTGCCTCGGCGGTAAACAGCAGTCTATGAGTACGTTTGACGTTAAGTTAACACCAATGATTAATCGTCTACTCCTTCAATCGGCGCAAAACCCTGCCGCTGAATATTTTCGGTTATTGTGCGCGGTTCCAGGAATTGTAGCAAATAATCGGGGCCGCCGGCTTTGGAACCAACACCCGAAAGTTTGAATCCTCCGAAGGGTTGGCGGGATACGACTGCGCCAGTGATTCCTCGATTGATGTACAGGTTTCCGACTTCAAAATCGGCTTTTGCCCGATCGATATGCGAAGGCGTGCGAGAATACAATCCGCCGGTTAAGGCAAAATTTGTACCGTTAGCAATCGCAATCGCTTCATTGAAATTTTTTGCCCGAATCACTGACAAAACCGGGCCAAAAATTTCTTCTTGGGCGAGAGTTGCTGTCGGCGATACTTCCGTGACAATCACTGGGCCGACAAAATAACCGGTTTCTGGTGCCGGCATTTCCAAAGCGATTTTAGCTTCGGCGCGACCTTTTTCGATGTATTCACGGATGCGCGATTGGGCGCTGGCATCGATTACAGGGCCGACTTGAGTGCCGGGATTTTCGGCAATGCCGACGTTGAGCGATCGCGTAGCCTCTACTAATCTTTCCACAAAAACATCATATACCGATTCGACCACAATGACTCGCGAACAAGCAGAACATTTTTGACCACTATATCCAAACGCCGAATAAACAACGCCCGCCACAGCTTGGTCTAAATCCGCACTTTCATCGACAATAATCCCATTCTTACCACCCATTTCGGCAATGACTCGTTTCAGGTGTTTTTGTCCTGGTTGTAAAATCGCGGCATCGGCATAAATGCGGCAACCAACTTCTTGAGAACCGGTGAAAGTAATCATGTGAACATCGGGATGTTTCACCATGTAAGCGGCTACCGTTGAACCTTTGCATGGCACGTATTGAAATACGCCTTTGGGGATGCCTGCATCAACCAAGATTTCAGTAATTTTGGCAGCAATTACTGAGGAGAATTCCGCTGGCTTGAGCAAGGTACAATTCCCAGCTACTAGCGATGCAACCGTCATGCCCACGGGAATTGCCAGGGGAAAATTCCAAGGTGAAATAATCAAAGAAATCCCGCGTGGTTGATAGCTGTAGCGGTTATTTTCACCTGCTATATCGTAATTTTGCCCTTGTTCCAACCGTTCCATTTCGTCGGCATAGTAGCGACAGAAATCAATGGCTTCGGAGACTTCGGCATCGCATTCTCTGACTGGTTTGCCGACTTCAAAAACCATCCAAGCTGATAGTTCGTGCCGCCGTTGTTCCATCAATTCTGCGGCTTTGCGGAGGACTCCGGCGCGCTGGCGAACGGGGGTTTTCCGCCAACTTGTGGAGGCGTCTTTTGCTGCTTGAAGGGCTTGTTTGGCTTGTTCTTCCGAAAGCAATCCGATTTTGCCGACTACTTCTGTGGGGTTGGAAGGGTTGAGGGAATTAACTGTTGCTTCGGTGTTTTGGTATTCGCCGTTAATTAGGGGTAAATAGGTTTGTCCGAGGATTCCCCGCACTGATTTGATGGCGGTTTCTGCTTGTTTGCGGAGTTCGGTATTGGCGTAGTCGGTATCGGCGACGTTGGGGAATACTTTGCTGTAAGCTATCTGGTCATTGCCATTGGCGACTGGTGCGGCTAACAATTGTTCGATCGGCATTTCTTCGGAACTTTGCCGAATGAAGGAGCTGTTGGCGGTATTTTCCAGCAATCGGCGGATCAAATAGGCCATGCCTGGGAGCAAATCGCCGTAGGGACAGTATACTCGGACGCGATAACCGCGATCGACCAAAAGCTTAGCCAATTTGTCGCCCATGCCGTACAATACTTGCATTTCAAAGCGGCGACGTGGTATATTGAGAGTCTCGGCAATTGCGATCGCCCTGGCTTGCGATCGGACATTATGACTAGCAATTGCAGCATACAAATATTCGTGATTTTCCAGCAACAACTGAGTCATTGCTTCAAAATTTGCATCCGTAGCAACTTTATCATTGTAGACCGGCTGCGGCCAATCTTTCTGCATCGCTTTGATAGTTTCCTGATCCCAGTAAGCGCCTTTTACAAGACGCACAGTTAGGGGAGTCCCGCGCAATTTAGCCCAGGCAATAATGTCTTGCAAATCTTGTTTGCTGTCGCGCAAATATGCCTGCATTGTAATACCAACATCTGTGCGAGTCCGAAACTCTTCCTCCAACAATAACTCTTTGAGAATGCTAAGAGTTAGAGTCTTGTAGGCATACTGTTCCATGTCGAAATGAACTGCTGCACCCAACTCCTTCGCGCGGCGCAACAATAGGCGAATTCTCTCGCTGACTTTCTCCTCGCTACCCTTAGCATCCAAAGGGTCAAACTGAGAATAAAAAGCGGTTAATTTGACAGATACTTGCACTCGCGGCAGAGTTTCACCGTCAGCTTTATCAATTGCATCTACCTGAGACCAATTATTCGCTGCCTTGCTCAATTCCGTCATCAATTCCAAATAGCGGTTAAGATAAACTTGCGCCTCAGTTTCAGTTATGACAGCTTCCCCCAAAAGGTCAACTGTAAAACCCATTTTATCCTTGCGAAGTCGTTCTAAAGTTTTAACTACTTGCTTGATATTTTCCCCAGAAATATACTTGTGCGCCAAAGTTTCCACCGCCGGCGCAACCGTTGTCGCCGCCAATTGTCCAGGAATCGAATCAGCGTTAGTAAAACTGAGCAATTTTTTCAAAGCTTCCGGCAATTCTACCTCTTCCGCAGTCAGGTATTCTTGCAGGTGACGGGCAATTTCCGGCTTGCTGCGGAGGGCCGGCAAACAGTCAATAAATCGAAACAATTGCACCCGCAGTCCTGGGCTAGCCATTGCCCAATCCATCAGTTTGTCGTCCCAGCGCATTTGGTCTTGCAGTTGACCGAGAAAGGAGCGTTTTTTGTCTTGAGTTGCCTTAAGGATTTCTTTAGCAATTTCCTGAGTCTTTGCTTCGTAGATGCTTGGAGATACTTGTGCGATCATTGGTGATTGATAATTGATTAGAACGAGGGACTGAGTTACTATTTTACTTCAATTTTAACTCCATAGTTGGCTTTATTGTCACCAGAAATTTCAATAGTATAGTCGCCGCTACTGGGTAGTTGACCTTGCCACGGAGTTGTGCTATTTACAGTAGCAACTTTTTCGCCGTTAGGAGCAGTGATTGCTGCACTAACCGTGCCTTCTTGAACGTTTACTGTCATGCTTTGGCCGCTATTGCACTCAAGTAAGTAGCGCTTGGATTTGTTGTCTGGCAAAGTATTGCTGAGAGTAGTTCCCGTAGCGCCGGCTTCAAAGCTAACTCGCTCAGTAACAGCAGTTTCAGCAGCAGGAGAGGCTGAAGGAGAAGGAGATGCCAGTTGCGGAACTCCCGACAGGGACGGAATTTGCGTGGGCTTGGGCGACGGTAGGCTTGTCGGTGACTGGGCGATTCCTGGTGCGGGGGGAATCGTGGGAAGTCGATTAGCTGGCGCTGTTGGGACTGGGGAAGGACTTTCAGGAAGTGGTACGTCAGAGGGCAATTTGATTTGAAGATTGACTCTTTCCTGATACATTCTCCACGCTACTAAACTGCCGAGACTGAGTACAGAACCGACCAACATTCCGCTGAGAAAAACAGCTAAAACTCGCCAAGCCCCTGTTTTATTTTGTTCGGTAATTGCTGTCTGATTTAGTTGAGTTGGATAATTTTCATAATCAATAGTTGCTGGTGGGATTTCGGCAGCTATTGGAAAAGTTTCTGGTTTGCTTGTTGTGGCTATAATATCTTCTCTGACGGCAATTTCAGTCGGAGTTTCTGCTGGTTCGGGATTAGCAGTTAAAGTATCTTCGGCTGGGGCAATTTCCATCGGAGTTTCTGCTGGTTCGGAATCTGCATCGAAACTGGCAATCGTTTCCGGTTGCTGAGTCAGAATTTGATTGTTTTCCGGTTGGTCACTCATGGGGATAAAATTCTAGTATAAAGATGGCTTTTGAGCATTTTACGTTATTTGTGCGATCGGCACTGAAATAATATTAGTCTATATCATTCAACTTAATTGCTGCTTCAATCTCGTCAGGAAATGCTTCAGCATAAGCCCAGGCATTTTTCAAATCGCTAGCACTAATATGTGGATAATCTGCTAAAAGTTGAGCGTCAGTCGCGCCTAATCGACGAGACTCTACCAGTCCCCAAACAGAAATTCGAGTCCCTGCAATCCTGGCATTACCGCCGACTACACCGGGAGTTTTTTCAATTCCCTGCCAAGCGTTAGCTAAACTTTGAGCTAATATCTGTATTGCTCGAGCTTTTTCAGCCGGAGTCAGGGAAAGTAGTTGCGGTTCTAATTCTTTTAGTGTCATAGTAGATCGGGTTTTGCTGCCGGGAATTTCATATCTATATTATAGCGATCGGGCTTTTTACTGGTAAGAATAAACCACCCCACAAGAAAATTTAACTCTTGTGGAACAGGCATCTTGCCTATTCATAAAAATGGTACTGTCGTGGAACAGGCATCTTGCCTGTTCATAAAAATGGTGCAAGATATTCGTCGCGATCCTCTCTAATTAAAGCGGTACTATCTAATATCATTCCCATATTCGCTGGACGAGACTCGCGACGACGGCTGATTTCTGCCAATAGTTCTCTTACAGACTTTTTACGTTGTCCTGAGAGGGGTTTTGTCTTTGTTGACAACTCAGCTTCTAAAATGCCGATCGCAAATGCACTAATCGAGCGGTTTTGAGCATCGGCTAACTCTTGCAGCCTCGTATACAATTCCTCTGGTATATTTTCTATTTGCAGGGTAGCCATCTCTGATATTCCTAGCATAGTTTTCCTAAATATTAGCATAGGGACGCGAGATTTACGGTTGGGTGGGGGCGGGTTTATGAGATTGTTCGTTACAGGCGAGTATGGTTGGTGAGGGGAGCCCCTACAAAATCCCAATACCCAATGCTCGATGCCCAATCATTAATTATTAGGCAAAGATTGCCAAAAAGGTCGTTCTTCTCCCTTTCTCACAGTATTTGTCGCCGACTGCACATTCCCCCTAAGTTCTTGATAATACCTATCGTCAAGGAAACTAATATTCACACCAAAAGGCAGCAGCAATTGGCGCAATCTTTCCTGAGTGTAATCCTTACCATCAATCAGCGCCCCACGCGGATTAGAAACTAACAACTTGCCATTTACCGGCACTGAATTCACCATATTCGGCCACCAAGCATAACCGCTATAACCAAACATCGCTGGAACTTGAATAATTTGGTCATCTGTCAGTGCAAACTCTCTTTTTAACTTCTCTATAACCGGATTAAGTCTTTGCTTTTGCAAATTGAGATTATGTTGAATTAAAGCTTGATTTTTCAAAGCAGCGCTGACTGTAATTTCATTGCTCAAGCCACGATTGATAATCACATCCCCGTAACCTTTTTCTGCTAATTCTTCCAATAGCTTAATTCCTGCTTCTGGACTGGCGATCGCCATTATATACTTTCCGGGAGTTGTACTGGGAATAAAATTGATAATTTCATCGACTTGGCGAGTCAACAGCCAAGAAGTATCAATATCCACTGGTTGGCCTTGAATTCTCTGGGCTTGAATAAAATCCAGTACCTCTGGATTGAAACTAGCATTCCCCGGATTGCCGTAATAAACTCGACCCATTGGATAGGCGGGAAGCGGCGGCGTTACTTGCAAATTTCCGTAGCCATCAGCCCACTGATTTACGGATTCTTCATTGCGAGGTTTGCCGATTTTAAACACGCTTAAATTCCGCTCTGAATTGGATTTTCGAGAGTTGTTTTCTGCGGGATTGCTATTGCTTTTTACTACTACATTAAAATTGCGTAGTTTTAATTTTTCGGGAAATTGAACGTAGCCGTTTTTCTGGGTGTCTTGCATCCAAGCCCGATCGCCCTGAATGACTTTCACTTGAGCACCAGTGGGTTCTACTGCTTGTTTGAGTTGGGAGATGAATTGGCTGTTTGCCGAGCCTCTGTCGCTGACCTGAACCTCTGTAACTGGTGCGCTATTGGACGGCATGATCCAAGGAGTAACGCCCATTTGAATGGTACTTGAGGCGATTTCTGCACCATTATTTATGGCAGTTGCCTTGAGATTAAACGTGCCGTTCCAATTGCGATCGGCAAATTGTTTTGCTTCTATGCCTAAAACAATATCGGTGCTAAAAACTAGCTGTTTAGTACCGGATATATCCACAGCTTGCCAGCCGTTGCTGGTCTTCTGAAAAACGCTGATGTGAGGGATAGCAAGGCTATCAGCAGTGATAAATATTTGAGAGCTTTTGAAGTTGTCAGATAGTTTTAAATGAACTTGAGAGAGCATTGCTGGGCGGCGGGGAGCGCTCACTTTGGTTTGCTGCCAAACTGGTATTTTGGGGCTGCTCGATTTGTCGTTAAATAGAACTAGCGCGCCGTTAGACAATGACCATTGTTCTTTTCCGGCTTCGTCTTGCTGATTAATTTCGCCATCTCTGTTAGTATCTCCCGCAAAGAAAAAGTTCGACGGCGACGCGGCGGGCGTAACTGCCGCGGGAGTTGTTGTTGCGGTTGATTCGGGAGTTGGTTGAGGAGTTGCTGGTTGATTGAGTTCTAATTGTTGTCTTTGTTGTTCTTTTAGGGCGAGTTCTTGCTTTTCTAATTCTTGTCTGGTGAATTCTTTTAGTGCTAATTCTTGCCTTTCTTTTTCTTGGCGGGCTTGTTCTTGTTTTTCTTGTTCTTTGCGGACTAATTCTTGCTTGGCAAATTCTTGTCTTTCTAGTTCTCGGCGGGCGAGTTCTTTTTTCTCTTGTTCTTGTCTCTCTATTTCGCGGCGAGCAAATTCTATTTTCTCTTGCTCTTTTCTGGCTAGCTCTCTTACCTGTTCTTCCTCGGCTCTAATTTTCTCAACAGAACGTGCTACTTGCCATTCGTAGGTGGCGACAGTGAGGTTTCCTTGGTATTCGATGGTTTTGTCGATCGCCCGTTCAGTCAAAAAAGAACGGTGAGGAATGAGTCGGAGCGTATTGATCGCAATTTGCCACAGGCGTTGCGACTGTTCCCAAGTAGCAGGATCGGCTTTAGAAGTGCGTCCAATTACAACAGCTCTGGCGGCTATTTTAGCAGCATCGTCCCAATTATTTTTGGCGGTTTCTTCTATTTGAATCTGACTTTGAACGTTTTGGAGTTTCTGCGCGAGATTTTCTGATTTCTGGCGCTCGATTGGCGGTTTCCAAGATTCTGGGGAAAACGGAGTGCGATCGGGAGTTTTGGCGATGTTATCTAATTGTACTTTGAGGCGATCGCGCAATTTGTAGAGTTCCGGCAGCGATTGCGGAGTGTCGCCGTCAGGCTGTCGCGCGGAGAGTGCGAGTTGGTAGTTTAGGGAAGGTTGAGCGAGTGTTGCGGGGATTGCAACCCAAATTATACCGATGACGACACCGAAAGCATTGACGATCGCGATCGCCACATATCGAACCCAGCGCATATAGTTAATCCTCAGACACCCAGATGATTCTACCTAATCTTGGTGCATTTAGTAAGATTTTAGGATGGGTTTGGGCGATTCCCTACGGGATAGCTACGCTTCACGGCTTTTTTTCATCTCGAAGGACGAATTACTCGAATCAATTTACCTGTGAGATTTTCTGCCGTAGAAATAGCATCATTAATGCGTATGGCTTGTCTCTCTGTATTCAAATCTTCTTTGCAGATAATGATACCGTTATGGTCAGGTTGCAAACGGTGCAGGTGTCTAAAATCATCCCAATTGCGAGTCAAAACAGCTCGATTGTCGCTAATAGCAAAAGCTAACACATCTTCATCAGGAATCCCCAGTCCACCATTTCCAGCTTCCTGCACTGTCAAAACATCGTGACCAAAAGTTCGCAGTAATTCCACGATTACCAGTGGAAAATTTTCATCTGCATAAAGACGCACCATTTGTCAATCTTCCTCATTTCTAGCTATGGCTGCTTCAATTTCTTCAGGATGCGCGTCAGTATAAGCCCAAGCATTCGCCAAATCAGCCGCAGTCAAATGAGGAAAGTCTTGCAAAATTCGTCCATCATTTGCACCCAGATGGCGATAATTTACCAACGACCAAATAGGTATGCGAGTCTTGGCAATTCTAGCATCGCCACCGCACACGCCCGGAGTTTTTTCAATCCCTTGCCAAGTATTGCTTAAACTTTGGACTAATAGCTGTATTGCCTGAGTTTTTTCACCTGTACTTAAGGCAAGTAGTTGTTTTTCTAATTCTTTCAGTGTCATTGTTTACTATTCCATTTTTATCGAAGTAATATTTGTTCGCTCTATTATAGCAAACTCACCCCGGTGTAAAAACGTGCCAACTTTTAATAAACCTCGCTTTCTTCCATAACTTCATCATTTTCTTTGATTGCTTGTTCAATTTCTTCTGGGTAAGCATCAGCATAAGCCCACGCATTTACCAAGTCAGCGGCGGTTAAATCGGGAAATGATTCTAAGATGATACCATCGGAAGCACCTAAACGGCGATCGCACACCAGCGACCAAACGGGTATGCGAGTATTGCCAACACAAGCATCACCGCCACACACGCCGGGAGTTTTTTTAATGCCGAGGGAACCGCTGCTTAAGGAGGCGAGCAAAATTTCTATAACGGCTGCTTTATCAACGGCTGTTAAAGATGCCCAATCGATTTTTGATTCGGTGAGGGTCATAATTCATTCCTGTTTGTTTTGGGAATATATGTTTAATATTTTAGCTTAAATCGGGATTTAGCGATTCACGCTAGAGATACCTACGCTTCACGGCTTTTTTTCAGTTTTGGGGACGTATTACCCGAATCAATTTGCCAGTCAATGTTTCTTCAGCAGAAATAGCATCATCGATACGTGATGCCAACCTTTCCCAATTGCGATCGTTAGTACAAGTAATAATACCAGAATGATTGGGTTGCAGCCGATGCAGTCGGATGAAATCTTGCCGATTCAATGTTAACACCGATCGAGCA
>Ga0335395_10000492_pt1 | contig 24615 bp, 31 predicted proteins | sample MAT02_FD_205744 | JGI IMG/M metagenome (GOLD analysis project Ga0335395, IMG submission 205744) | Freshwater microbial communities from Lake Fryxell liftoff mats and glacier meltwater in Antarctica - MAT-02 (spades assembly) (version 2) ...
CTGAAAAAATAATTAGTAATTGGTATCAAGTACAAAGAAATATGTTCACTTTAGTTATACGTGAGCATATTTTTGCAAACCTTCAGAGTGATGCTATGGTCGAGAATACATAGATAATGTTTTTTGTCAATGCGTAAGTCCTAGTTACCTTTGATTTCCTTGCTTATGACATAAGTGCGGACTCTAGTACGAGATCGGGTAATCCCCCATCGCCTGGGGACCCACGAGTTGGTGCAGATGGCATAAGTTTTTTCCTGATTGATGGGACAGCTACGCCAACACAAGCGGGAGGCTTCGGCGGCTCTCTCGGCTATGCTCAAAATAATAATCCCGATCTGTTTTCAACAGGTCTTGCAGGAGGTTATTTAGGTGTCGGATTAGACGAGTTTGGCAATTTTTCCACTCCTCAAGCAGCAAACCCAGCAGCAACGCCACCACGACCCAATCCAGGACGTATCGGTGGTGTTGCTACGGGTCTAGCTGATTCAGTAGCAATTAGAGGCAGCGAAGGCACATCTTATGGTTATTTAGATAGGGCTGCCGTTCCCGGTGGGATAGATAATAGTAGAGTAAACATAGATACAAATACAACCATTCGCAGTGAGGCTAAAAGAAGCGTCCAGATTACATTATTCCCAGCGAGTCCATCAATACCTAACCGTCTCACAGTTGCCTTCGACTTGAACAATGACGGCGACTTTCTGGATGCGGGCGAAACACTGATTGATATCCTAAATTTGACATTAGTAAACGGAGCAATACCACCTACTTTCAAATTTGGCTTTGCTGCTGCGACGGGGCCAAGTACAAACATTCACGAAATTAATAGTCTCGTCGTCGAAAGTATAAATCCACCACCCCAAGCCGACGTTTCCATTACTAAACAAGGCCCGCAGGTTGCCCCACTCGGCGGCACGATTAACTACACTATTACCGCCACTAATATAGGACCAACTACCACCGACGCCAAAGATGTCCTAATTCAAGATATCCTACCCCCAGGCGTAACTTTCCTCAGCGCTGACAACGGTGGTACTGTCAATACCTTAACTCGGATTGTCTCCTGGCCGGCGATTCCGACTCTGGCTAGCGGTAATAGCGTCACCCGCATCATCACCGCCAGAGTTCCCGCAATAGCCACTACAATAACTAACGTCGCTTATAGCAATTCCAGCACTTTCGATCCGGTTGTTGCGAACAATAATACTTCGCTACCAACATCTCAAGTCATAACTACAATAACTTCTGTTGCCGACCTAGCTACCACCAAAACCGGGTCTGCAACCGTGCACCAGGTGCCCCAGTTAGTTACACAATTTCGACAGTCAACAATGGCCCGAGCGCAGCGGTAAACGTCACAGTTACTGATAGCATCGTGCCTGGTTTGTTAGGCGTGGTTGTCTCGAATGGCGGTACTTATAATTCCACTACAGGGATTGTGACATTCCCGGCAGTTGCCAGTTTAGCTTCGGGCGCACCTGCGGTAGCAAACACAATTAGCTTTTTAGCACCGACTACTGGTGCAAGCGCAAGCGTTAGCAACACCGCAAGTAGCACATCAGCAACCCCAGACGCCAATCCTGCTAACAACAACGGCAGTCTACCGACAGCCACAGTAGTCACAGCTTTGACACCAACGGCCGACCTGGTTACTACAAAAACTGGGTCTACTTCGGCTGTTCCAGGTGCCCCAGTTAGTTACACAATTTCGACAGTCAACAATGGCCCGAGCGCAGCGGTAAACGTCACAGTTACTGATAGCATTGTGCCTGGTTTGTTAGGCGTGGTTGTCTCGAATGGCGGTACTTATAATTCCACTACAGGGATTGTGACATTTCCGGCAGTTGCCAGTTTAGCCAACACAGCCACCGTTGCCAACACAGTCAGCTTCCGTGCACCGACTACTGGTGCAAGTGTCAGGAACACCGCCAGCAGCACCTCAGCCACCCCAGACGCCAATCCTGCCAACAACAACGGTAGCGGCCCGGGTGCGACAGTCGTCACAGCTTTGACACCAACGCCCACACCGACACCAACACCAGCACCAAATCCGCTCAACCAACCGCCTGTCGCCAACAATGCCAATGTGGCGGTAGCACCAGGCGGCACCGTCCCACTCCCGGGATTGGGAGGAACTGATCCTGATGGGTCGATCGCCTCTTTCACCATCAACACCCTACCGCCCGTAGCCCAAGGCGTCCTATTCTTAGGCGATCCAGCCAATGGTGGAGTTGCCGTAACACCTGGAACCGTGCTGACACCGGCCCAAATTAGTCAGTTATTTTTCCAGTCAACAGGTGCGTTCACCGGAGCCAACTTTACCTACAGCGCGACGGATAACCAAGGTCTCAGCAGTCCGGCGGCGGCGACTGTATCCGCATTGCCGCCCGGAGTCAACCAACCGCCTGTCGCCAACAATGCCAATGTGGCGGTAGCACCAGGCGGCACCGTCCCACTCCCGGGATTGGGAGGAACTGATCCTGATGGGTCGATCGCCTCTTTCACCATCAACACCCTACCGCCCGTAGCCCAAGGCGTCCTATTCTTAGGCGATCCAGCCAATGGTGGAGTTGCCGTAACACCTGGAACCGTGCTGACACCGGCCCAAATTAGTCAGTTATTTTTCCAGTCAACAGGTGCGTTCACCGGAGCCAACTTTACCTACAGCGCGACGGATAACCAAGGTCTCAGCAGTCCGGCGCCTGCGACTATAGCAGCGATACCATCGCCGATTCCCACACCGACACCAACACCAGCACCAATTCCCACACCGACGCCAACACCAGCGCCGACGCCAATTCCAATTCCCACACCGACGCCAACCCCAATTCTCACACCGACGCCAACTCCCAACCAACCGCCAGTTGCCACAAATGCCAACTTCAGCATTCCACCCAACAGCAGCGCCCGAGTTCCCGGATTGGGAGGAACTGACCCCGATGGGTCGATCGCCTCTTACACCATCAACACCCTGCCCCCAGCAGACCAAGGACTCCTGTTCCTAGGAGATCCAGCCAATGGTGGAATTGCTGTCACACCTGGTCAAGTCTTGACACCAGCTCAAATTGGGCAGTTGTTTTTCCAAGCCACCGGCGGCTTTAGCGGAGCCAATTTCACCTACAGCGCTACCGACAACAGCGGCGCTACCAGTCCCGCTACTGCTACTGTTGCTGCTGTCCCAGTTGCGACGCCAACTCCGACGAATCAACCGCCAGTTGCCACGAATGCCAACTTCAGCATTTCACCCAACAGCAGCGCGCGGGTTCCCGGATTGGGAGGAACTGACCCCGATGGGTCGATCGCCTCTTACACCATCAACACCCTGCCCCCAGTCAACCAAGGAGTCCTATTTTTAGGAGATCCAGCCAACGGTGGCGTAGCGGTGACAGCAGGTCAAGTTTTGACACCGGAACAAATAGAACAACTATTTTTCCAATCCACAGGCGACTTTACCGGTGCCAATTTCAGCTACAGCGCCACAGATAACAGCGGCGCAGTTAGTCCCGCCACTGCTACAGTTGCCGCTATCTCCCCGACTTCCAACCAACCGCCATCGATTAACAATGTTAACTTCACGGTTCCGACTAACGGCATCGTGCAGGTGTTGGGATTGGGAGGAAGTGACCCCGATGGGTCGATCGTCTCTTACACCATCACCAGCGTCCCCCCAGCCAACCAAGGAGTCCTGTTCTTATCAGATTCAGTCAACGGCGACGTACCCGTGACCGCAGGTCAAGTTTTGACTCCGGCACAAATAGGACAACTATTTTTCGTAGCCACAGTTGACTTTAACGGAGCCACTTTCAGCTACACCGCCACCGACAACCTCGGCAAAGTCAGCCCCGCTAGCGCTACTGTTGCTGCTATCTTGAGGCCAGTTGGAACTGTTCCCCCACTCACACCTACACCCACGCCGACACCCGCGCCCGGTATCTCAAATCCGATCGCCGAACCAGATACCGACTGTCTGTGTCAGCCCATTCCTGAAAAACCGGGAATTAACTTTGCACCGCCACAGCAACCGCCCGCAGTGGGATTTGTCCGACCGATTTCGCAAATGGGAGAGGGACAAACCACCAAAGGCACCGACGGCGATGACTTCATCAATGACACCAAAGGCAATCGAAAAATCGTCGGTTTTAAAGGCAATGACCTGATTTTAGGTAAAGACGGCGCCGACGAAATTTACGGTAATGAAGACAATGACACGATTTTTGCCGACACTGACACCGATATTGTTTACGGCGGCGAGGGCAACGATATCATCCATGCCGGCAAACAGAACGACTGGATTGCCGGCGACTTAGGCTCTGACAGCTTGTTTGGAGATGAAGGTGCCGATACAATTTTGGGAGACAACGGCAACGATAACTCTCGCAGCGCTGCCGATAATGGCGATTTGATCTTCGGAGGCAACGGTGCAGACGTAATTAACGGCAATGAGGGTGACGATACCATCCATGCCGGCAAAGATCACGATATTGCCCTTGGAGGTAAAGATAACGATATCATTTGGGGCGAACTTGGCTCTGATACGTTGATTGGTGGCACCGGCTCTGACACGTTATTTGGCGGTTTCAGCGGCAAAACAGACCTCGACTTACAGGGACGCGACTTGCTCTATGGAGGCGATGGTAACGACTTCCTCAGCGGCCAATCAGGCGACGATACGCTGATTGGAGGTAAAAATAACGATCTGGCTTACGGAGGCAAAGGCAATGACCTGATCTACGGTCAATTAGGCTCCGATACCCTCTACGGCGGCGAAGGAGCCGATACTCTGCTCGGCGACAGTGGCAGTTCCCAGTCCATCGGGGATATCGGCGAACAAGACTTCCTCTTTGGTGATACCGGCAACGACATTATCGGCGGCGGCAACGGTAATGATACCGTCCAAGCTGGCAAAGGCAATGATTGCGTTTGGGGCGGCAAAGATAATGACTTGATTTGGGGCGAACTCGGCTCTGATACCCTTGTCGGAGACAGCGGCGATGACACGATATACGGCGGCACTCGCAGTCGAGCTAAAGATGTCAACGGCGAGGACTGGCTCTTTGGCGGTGATGGTGCTGATGCGCTGTTCGGCGATGAAGCTGACGATACCATCAGTGGCGGTCAAGGCAACGACAAGATTTACGGCGGCAAAAATAATGACTTCGTACACGGAGATCTCGGCAACGACTTGATTTACGGCGGTGACGGCAGCGATGAACTCTGCGGTGGCGAGGGCAACGATACCATAAGCGGCGATCGTGCCGATAACCGGGCTGTCTCTGTGGGCGCAAACGACCAGCAAGACTGCATCAACGGCGGTGACGGCGATGACTTGCTCTACGGCAATGAAGGGCAAGATAACATCAACGGAGATGCTGGCAACGACACCCTCTACGGAGGTAAAGATAGCGACATTCTCAACGGCGGTGCGGGAGATGACTGGCTGTTTGGTGGCGCAGGCGAGGATACTTTAATTGGAGGCCTTGGGAGCGATCGATTTGTGTTGGGTGCTGACGGTGGCATCGATACTGTGATTAACTTCGAGGTAGGCGTCGATAAGTTTGTTTTGACTGGCGGCCTGAGTTTCCAGCAGTTACAATTTAGCGCCACTCCTGATGGTACGTTGCTGCGAGTCGCAGGAACTGGTCAGGTTTTAGCGAATCTGGTGGGGGTTAATGGGGCGATCGGCTCCTCTGATTTCCTCTCATCAAATGTCTTCCGCGCAGAGGGCTAGAATAGGCGGCGGAAGTCCCCTATTTTCATAACAAAACGCCACAGCAGCTCAAAACTTCTGTGGCGTTCCTCATATAGCAACCGCGCCCGATGATTAGGACGTTCTTAATTGCCCAAACCGATGCCGTCGATTGATTCTTGCTGCTTGCTTCTGCTATAGCTCATTTTTTTAATACAAACAATTTTATGACAGTTGTGCGATCGGACATAATCAGAAACTACAACTCATTCCCAATTCCCAATTCTCAATTCCCAATTCCCAATTCCCAATTCTCAATTCCCAATTCTCAATTCCCAATTCTCAATTCAAACACTTAACTTATGAAAGCACAATCTGCTTGCGTAAAAACAGCCGTCGCGGCTGGCCGAAAACCCAACAAGTCCAATTCCAATCCACCTGTTGTAAGCGGTAGCCGGCTTGATAGTACAACTGTCTCGCCGGATGATTATTTTCCAAAACGTGGAGGTAAATCTCCGAAAATCCCCATTCTTTGGCTGTATCCTCGCAGTTGCTGAGCAATAGTTGAGCAACTCCCTGCCGCCGATACTCCGGGTGGACGGCTAAATTTGACAAATAAGGATAGTCAGAACTCGGGATTTGCCAAGGGAAGCGAGAACGCAGAGCCATTTCTATGGTTCCTGTTATGCACTGATCTCGTCGGTGCGATCGCACTTTCTGCGTTCCCTCCTCGCGCGAGACTAGATCAGCTACCAGACAAATATAATGTTCTACTTTAGAACGCAGTCGATTTTTTAAATCTTCGTAAATGCCTAAACGCAACACCGGATATATCCATTCTACAAACCCCTCGCGGGAATAAAAGCTCATGGCCAAAATATCGGCTAGCTGCGTTAAGTCGTTCAACGCAGCGACGCGGATCGAAAAGCCAGAAAGTCCGGGAGTTTGTTGTTGGTGAGACGGTGAGGAAAAAAAGGAAGGATTCACAATTCCAGGTCACTATATTAATACTTTTTACGCTAGTTTTTCAGATACCAAAATGAGAAAAATTACTGATGTTATAACTAATTTTATCACGTAATTTATAGGCGTTTATTAGCAGAATTAAATCACATTTTTTGTGCTTAAGTTTAAGTAGGATCTAATGTAACTTAGAAAGTTTCAGCATTTTAGACTAAATTTCGGGTCAATCAAAACCAATCCCCTAATACTAGATTTGTAGGTAGCGCCAAAGGTATTAAAAACAATCAAAAAGGTTTTAACGTCTGGTTGCCGACACCCTAGCACTCTTTGCTTACGGAAATACCCGATCGCCTAAAATGTATCGGTCAAGCGGTAATTGCAAAACTCGCAAAACTCAACGACGTTTGATTGATTCTAACATCGGGGACGCCAATCGATCGGATGTTCGTCGCGGCAGCGCAGAACCTGACAACCCAACTTTCCGCAGTTTTGGGCTTCATTGCCCGTCACGGGAGCGAGGCGGCTTTACCTGTTTCACCTTTGGGCTCGATATTGTGCTGCGACACTCTGCGCTGCGGGCTTATGAGACTTTCAAAACCTCGAGGAAAGCTAATTGGCCGGTTTCCACAAAGTACATCCCTAGCTAAGATTAACAGATGGACGCTCAAGCTTGCGGTGTTTCGTCGCAGTAATTTGCCGATCGAAAGTCTGCCCAAAGCACAAGAGATGCCACGATTAGGGGAAAAAGCGCAAGTCTAACTCAAATCGATCGTACAGCAATTGCACCCGCTCTTCCGCGCTCCGGCTCTGTAGTTGGTCAATCAACCCCCTAATATCAGTCAGGGCAAGGGCGCTGGAGAGCGGGTGCATCTCATTTTCGCAAACATATTCGTAGGGGCTCTGGCATTTCGGTAGTAAATCTCTGGTTCTCGCTCATAAATTGTCGGTCAAAATGCTTCGCTTCGTCCTTCCACTCATTGATACGCACCCGCCGGAGCGCCGGCTATATCCCGCGATCGGACTAAAGTGTAATCTTGGGAGAAAAACACAGGTGAATATATTGAGTGAATATTATATCGTGCTGCGAACTGTTTTCACATACCAGATCAAACTGATCGGTGGAACGAGAATAGAAGATAAATTTGGCGAATCAAATCACAATCAGGACGGTTATTCCTATGTATTATGAGATATCCATACGGCTGTTAGAAGTGCCGGATTTGATTTTCCTCTCCTGCATAAAGGTGAAGGGTCAAGGACACTTCCGGCAAGACGAGTTTATGTGAAGATAGTTAAATAATCAAATTGGGGTGTACGACAGAAAACTGTGGCTTGTGAACAATTACGAATTAAACACCCAGATATCAAAAATTAAGGTTAATTTTTGCTTCAACAAATTCAGAGCAATTTCAGATTGATGCATTATTGTGACTTCAACAATGGAAATCTCCTAAAAAGCCTGTTTTGAACAGGCTTCTGGGCCTGTTCCACAAGAATTATGGGAGATGTCTAATGGAAATCGGCGAATTCTTCCTTTCATCACACTTATTAAATCGAACTGCCCCGGGGCACAGGAGAACGGTGCATGAATTCCCAAGAAAATCCTAAGATAAAAATTCTGGTTGTCGATGACGAACCGGATAACCTCGACTTGCTTTACCGCACCTTTCATCGGGAGTACAAAGTGCTCAGAGCCGAATCTGGCCCCGCCGCCCTGGAAATTTTGGCAAAAGCGGGAGAAGTTGCGGTGATTATCTCCGACCAGCGAATGCCAAAAATGAGCGGTACGGAGTTTCTCAGTCTGACGGCGGCTCAATACCCCGACGTGATCCGAATTATTTTAACTGGCTATACGGATGTTGAAGATTTAGTCGAAGCGATTAATGCTGGCAAAGTATTCAAATACGTTACCAAGCCTTGGGATGCTGAAGAACTCAGGGATCTTGTGAGTCAAGCTGTTGATACTCACAATATCCTGAAGGCACGCACCAATGAACTGCGCAGAGCTCTCTCGCAAGAATCGCTGCTTTATGCCGTTACCAATACTATTCGATCGGCTCCCAATTACCAGCAAATGCTGCAAAGAATTGTGGAAACTATCGGGCAGATGTTTGAGGTGAGTTGCTGTCTGCTACGGCCTTTCCAAGACGGCCGGGTGGCCGATGAGTGGTTCGTTTACCATTCGCCGTTCGCGAATCTCCGAGATGGTTCTGCTGCTGGACTTTCGCCGGATTTGCTGCCGGATTTGGTTTGGGAAACTCGGGATGTGGAGGTGATTCAAGATGCCCAAACTGACTCACGAGTTTTAAACTGGGACAATCAGCGGCGGCAGGCTTACCAAGCTGCGAATATTCGATCGAGCTTAATCGTACCGCTGTTTTACCAAATGGAACTGATGGCAGTTTTGGCGCTGCACCAGTTCGATCGATCGCGCCAGTGGGAAGACCACGAGGTACAGTTGGTAATTACAGTGGCCGACCAAGCTGCTTTAGCGCTTTCTCAAGCGAGGGCTTACGAAAAGGTGCGGGCGCTGGCAAAGCGCGAGGCTTTAGTCAATACTATTACTACGGCAATTCGATCGAGCCTCGACCCCCAAAATATTTTTGCAGCCATTACTCAACAACTCGGTCAAGCTTTACAAGTTGACGGCTGCGCCCTTTCTCTGTGGACAGAAGATGATGAATACGTCCAGTGCGTGGGGCTCTACGACACAAATAGGGATACCGTGGCTGTCAAACAAAGTTTTAGCAATCCAGAGGTAGTTGGGAACCCTTCTGGCCCTGAAACTGCTGCTGAGAGCGCTGCTGCGAACGCTCGCGGCTGGGTTTTTGCCCATCCTTCCCTGCCGCAGTCTTTGGTGCCGATTCGGGGCAATCCGGTGCTGCTGCAAGTTATGGTATCAAAAGAGCCGGTGGCTATTGAAGACCTCTACGAACGCCCCGATTTAAATGTTACAGAACTGCAAGTTCGATCGCCAGCCCGGGCCCTGTTAGTCGTTCCTTTGCTCTCCGAAGGCAAAATCATCGGCAGTATTTCCCTGCGCCAAAATAGCAGCACTCGCCGCTGGAAACTCTCAGACATTGACCTGGCTCAAATAGTGGCAACTCAAGCTGCTTTAGCCGTGCAGCAGTCGCGCCTCTACCAGACTACCAGACAGCAGGCAGAACGGCTCCTAGAAGCCGATCGGCTCAAAACCGAATTTTTCCAAAATATCTCCCACGAATTCCGCACACCTCTAACACTAACCATCGGCCCCCTAGAATCAGCTTGCGGCCGCCAAGAAGACTTACCCTACGAACAAGCGGTAATCGCTTTGCGCAATTCCCGCCGCCTCCTGCGCTTGGTAAATCAACTGCTGGACTTGCAGCGACTCGATGCTGGACGGATGCAGCCAAGTTTTCGCCCCTGCGATTTAGTCAGTTTCTGTTACTCTACCGCAGAGTCATTCCGCGCCTACTGCGAGAAAAAAGGACTACAATTAATCACCCAACTTCAAGAATGTCCTTTACTTTATTTGGATATTGAAAGATTTGACAAAGTTATTTACAACCTGCTCTCAAATGCTGTCAAATTTACCCCAGAAGGGGGAACAATCACCCTGACAGTTGAACAAGCCGGTGCTCACTGCTTGCTGCAAGTAAAAGACACAGGCATCGGCATTCGCACCGAACAAATTCCCTATTTGTTCGAGCGCTTTCACCAAGCCGAAGGTTCTGCCAGCCGTTCCTACGAAGGCAGCGGTTTAGGTTTGGCACTTGTCAAAGAATTAGTCGAACTCCACGGCGGTCAAATTTCCGTCGATTCAGTTTACGGGGAAGGTACTACTTTTAGCGTTTGGCTGCACTTCGGTTCCACTCACTTGCCCTCGGAACGGGTACTAGAAATACCAGCAGAATTTCACTCATCCAAAGCTGCGGTGGAACTGGCAGACGTGGAGGCTGATTTGTCGGAAAATGAGGCAGAAAATCATAATTTCGAGGCTCTCGAACCGATAAATTCAGAAACAGCAGTCGGAACGGTTCTGGTGGTTGACGACAATCCCGATTTGCGCTTTTATGTATCGGGAATTCTGCGAGATTCCGGTTTTGCAGTTTTGCTCGCCCGCAACGGACAAGAAGGATTTGCCGTGGCAAAAAACCGCAGACCGGATTTAATTGTCACAGATTTAATGATGCCTTTGATCTCGGGTTTGGATTTAATTCGGATGATTCGACAGGATGAGGAATTGCAGGGAACTCCGACAATTTTGCTGACTGCTAAAGCCGACGAAGATACTCGGATTGAAGGGGTAGAACGGGGTGCTGATGCTTATTTGTCGAAGCCTTTTAACGATCGCGAATTATTGGCAGAAGTGCGGAATTTGATCGCCCTCAAACAAAACGAGCGCCGAGTGCAGCAGTTGAACAGTTATTTAACTGAGTCGGTGCTGCGCCGATTTTTGCCGCCGTCGATGGTGAAGGCGGCTGCGGCTGGAGATTTGCTCCTAGATTTGCGCCCGGAACCGCGATTGATTACTATTTTGTTTAGCGATATTGTCGGTTTTACTGAAATGGCAAATACGCTGCGATCGCGCCGGGTAGCTGAGCTTTTGAATGAATATTTGGCGGCAATGACTAAGGCTATTTTTGACAGCGGTGGTACGGTGGATAAGTTTGTGGGGGATGCGGTAATGGCTCTCTTTGGCGCGCCGGAGGAACTAACGCCTAATGAGCAAGTACGCCGCGCTATAGCTGCTGCAAGACAAATGCTGCGAGCCCTGAAGGAACTTAACGAGCGGTGGTTGGAGCAGGGAATTGTGGGGGAAAATGGGGTGTCTCCGGTGCGGTTTCGCTGCGGAATTCACCAAGGTACTGCGGTGGTGGGGATGTTTGGTGGGCCTGATCGATCGGATTATACTGCGATCGGGCCAAGTGTGAATATTGCTGCCCGTTTGCAAGAGGTAGCGGAACCAAACACTGTGCTGATTTCGGCGGCGGTTGCAGATTATGTTGAGGAAGGTAGAATTGTTAAATATAAGCCGCTTAAACTCAAGGGAATTGATGAAACGGTGTTGACTTTTATGCTGAATTGTGATTAGATTCCTGGGGTTTTGACTGGCTTCGGTGTGTTGGGTGATTGTGGGAAAAAACAGTCAGGGCGATCGGCTTCAATTTCTGCAAAAGCGGGCGGTTGAATTAGGACTTGATAAGTCATAGACGGGGAGGAATGTTGAACTGCTGCTGTAGCACTGTCATGGCTTGGTCAACGGGGATTCCTTCACCTCGATCGAAGCTTTCGAGTCCTTTGCGGATACCGATGATGGCTTCGAGGTAGTCGATGCGCTCCTTCTGTTGTTCGTAGATATTGAGTTGGCTGTGTGGAGATGATTTGAGCGATCGCACCAAGCTCAGAAGCTCGGTGAGCAGTTCGTCAGGGGTGCTATCGATTTCTTGCAGGAGGAGTTCTTTGATGGTCATCGCGGCGTTTTGGGATGATTGATACTTTTAGTATAACCAGTCTCGATCGGGCCGCTCGAAGGGGTGTGTTGACATGACGCGATCGCCCTTTTGTTTGCTGGGGCGATCGGCCTAGGGGATAGCTACGCCGCGCGTCCTGTGTGCAATCCTCGCCCTTTGAAATGGTGGAAATGGAGCGGATTGTCAGTGGAAAGAGAGGTTGGGTGACACGAGGGTTAAGGGAATATGTCGGATGGGCGATCGCACTAAAGCGTCCAATCTTCGATCGACAATCCGGGAACTTGAGCAAAGTCTCGTTGGTTGCGAGTGACAACGGTAGCACCGACGGATAAGGCAATGGCTGCAATCCGCATATCTTTTTGCAGGCGATTTTTCCGCAGGGGCGGGTAATCTTTTAACAGTTTCTTGAGACAACTATCAGCTTCTGCTGTAAAGTCGAGTACCTCAATAGTTTGGAGATATTTTACAGTTGTCCAAAGTTTTGAATAGATTGCAGGTAGGTTATGCAGCAGGGATGGATCGTTAATCCTGCCAATCCAGCCATTAAAGAGTTCTTGAACTGTGATAATGGTGACAGCAACCTGATATTTTGCCGCCTTAGCGGTGACTTGGGGGTGATTGTAAAGAATCAGCGAAACGCAATCGGTATCCAGAATATATCGACACACTTTGAGCCACCTCTACAGGTAATAGGAAGGATCTACTTCCGAGTCATCATCTGAGGTTCGTTCGGCGCGAATTGATTCCATAATTGCCGCAAAATCGGCATCGTCTTTAAAGACACCTGCAAATTTCATCCAGGTTGGCTCTGAAGCCTGAATCGGCACGTTCCAGGAAATGGCTTCTATATTTTTGAGCCGTTCTAAAAAGGTAGCTTGAATTTGGGCGATCGCCGTTTCTCGTGTTTCTGCTTTGACTCGACAGTCGGGAAACTCTCTAACAGATGCCACAATTTGGCCGGATGTCAGTGCTTCTAGCAGTAGTGTGACTTTGAGGTTGGTGAATGGATCGGACTGCGGTAAGTCTACGTTTATCATGTTAATTTTTGCAAGACTAATCATGAGCTTTAGGTTGATTGTAGCGCATAGGGCGATCGCGCTTTATGCTTGATGGGGCGATCGCCCTACGGGATGGCTACGCCGCGCGTCCTCTGTGCAATCATCGCACTTTGAAATGGTGGAAATGGATCGGATTGTCAGTGGAAAAAGAGGTTGGGTGACACGAGGGTTAAGTGAATATGCTTGCTGGCGATGCCAAGGGTCGGCTTCGCCTACGCCCTTCCGATCGAGCTATAGGATCAAGTATTGACAAACTAGCTAACTTGTATAATACAGTTATTAGAAGCATTATGAGAGATTGAAATGCTTTAAAAGAAGGCTTGCTGATTGCTCAGGCTCGGATATCAACTATCAAAAACTATTTACGGTCGAAAAATGATACAAATTACCACGACTGAATTACCCCAAACCCTCCAGACTCTATTTATAGAGGTTGAACGTACTAAAACTCCCCTCACCATCATCCATGAAGGAAAACCATTAGTAATTATCTATCCTGCCACTACCCAAACCCCACGCGCCCCGTTTGGTACAATGAAAGGGAGCGGTGAAATATTAGGAGATTTAATTGCTCCTGTCGCGGAAATGTGGGAAGTTTTAGAATGAAACTTTTACTCGATACCCACATTTGGCTTTGGTATTTACTCGGCGACGAACGCCTATCGCTCCAACTTCAAACGGTCATTTCCGATCCTAATACTGAACTTTGGCGCTCGTCCAATTAGCATTTGGGAGACACTCATTCTTGCAGAAAAAGGACGGATATCTTTACAGCCAGATCCGGTTACATGGGTTAACTTAGCTTTAAAAACCCTGGCAACTCGTGAATCCCCAATGAATCATGCCATTGCCATTTTAAGTCGCGAGATTGCACTACCCCATCCATACCCGAAATCATTTGTATACACGCTCCATGACTCCACCGAATGACACAGCTACATTGTATCCAATGCGGATGCCAAATAGACGAGCATTTGGATGTTTTACCCCCAGGTTTCTGGCTGCTTTTAACCCTGTTTCATCTACTTCGTAGTCTCCTGATTCAAAGTCGATGATTACGATTTTCCCAATATTTTCGTCTATCTCGACTTGTTGGCGGATGCTGTTTTCGTACAATTGTCTTGCGCGCCGTGCCACTTCTGCGCGGCTTAAAAGGATGGTTTGCATAGTCTTACCTCGCGATCGCTACACTGATATTGTATCGCAGAGGGCGATCGGCCTTTTGTTTGCTGGGGCGATCGCCCTACGGGATAGCTACGCTTCACGCTAAGAGTGTGCAATCATCGCACTTTGAAATGGTGGAAATGGATCGGATTGTCAGTGGAAAGAGAGGTTGGGTGACACGAGGGTTAACCGAATATGCTTGATGGGGCGATACCTTCGGCCTGCTTCGCTTACGCCCGTCAGAGCAAGAGATAAGATTGTGAGTCAAAAAAGAGGTTGGGTTTCAAGAGCGTCAACCCAACATACAATCAGCTAAACTATCACAAGCACTCACGCAGTACGAACCTTTTCTAGAACCCATTCCCGAATTAAATCGGTGTAATTGATACCTCTCGATCTGGCAACTTTTTTAACGGCTTCTACTTCTTGCGAACGCAAGCGTATTTGTACCAAAGCTTCTCGATCGAAGACGGGTTCTATGACTTCTTCTAACTGTGCTTCAAAATCAGTTAAGTCATGGGTATCCCAGAACTGCGCTAACTCTTGAATTGAGTCAGTTTGGGGAATTGTTTTAATATTCATCGGTTCCTCCATTGCCTATATCGCTGCTTTTATTTATCAGTCATCGATCGCGCTGTAACTGGATATCCCCTACCATCAGGAAATTGAATCACGACGCAGAATAAATATCGTCCAGCTTCGGTTTGACCAAGAACGTAGTAGACAGGATTGTCTCCTTCGGATTTTGCACGTTGTACTAGCGCAATCCCAAAACAAATTTCTTCGACTTCTTCAGGGGTAACACTGTGTCGTGCAATATGGTCAATCCGATCTTGGTTCCAAATGAACTCGTAGATCCTCATAGACCAATTTTAGCGAAACTTTGATGGTTGCGCTGTCTGAATTTATGCCTCGTGGAGCGAGATCCCTTAAATATTACGTTCATCATGTTAATTTTTGAAAGATTAATCATGAGCTTTACCTTAATTGTAGCGCAGAGTGCGATCGCCCTTTGTTTGCTGGGGCGATCGCCCTACAGGATAGCTACGCCGCGCGTCCTCTGTGCAATCCTCGCCCCTTGAAATGGTGGAAATGGATAAAATTGTCAGTGGAAAGAGAGGTTGGGTGACACGAGGGTTAATGGAATATGTAGGATGGGGCTTCACCAACGCATTAAGCCAATACCAAGATGCTTTCTACTTCGCTATTCCAAAATTGAATTATAATGTCAAAATTATCTCTTAATATCTGAACAATCTTGGACGTTGGACTGTTACCAATGCGAAGGTAGATAAATTTGGGTGGATGCCCGTACAGCAAACTCCGTTGATGAAAATCAGAATCCTTGGAAACAATTACGAAATTATTCGCTTTTGCCTATTCCCAAATAATTGAATCATCAGTATTGGTAAGTGCCAAGGTTTTGACATGAGCGGAATCTGGATACAAATCGATAATCCTGTGAATAATCCCGTCTGACAAGTTTTCGTCCAGTAGTAGTCTCACAAAGATGCCACAAATAGTTTTTTCTCACGGTCAGCAGCAAAGGCAAGGCAAGCTTTGATGTCTTGGGAAGTGAGTTCCGAAAAATCTTCTAAAACTTCCGCCTCTGTCATACCACCAGCCAGATACTCTAGAATATCGTACACAGTAATTCGCATTCCCCGAATACATGGCTTGCCGCTGCGTTTTCCAGGTTCAATCGTGATGATTTGATTGTATTCCATAGGTTTTTGAAAGTAATTGCTTAAATCTATCATAGATCGTATTTTTCCCAATTCCCACTATCATCGTCAAGATCGTTTGACAAAGACGATCGAGCAATACAAAAGTGCGATCGACCTTTCTTTTGCTGGGGCGATTACCTGCGGGATGGCTACGCTTCACGCTCTTTATGCAATCATGGCACTATTTGGTAGTTGTCAGAAGTGCGATCGCTCGCTTCTCCCTTTCTCTACACCTATATTGCTTGTCAGGGTCAGGATATTGGTACAGCTATGCCGCTCTCAGGTAAGCTAGAATTGCTCAGAATAATATCGTCTACCTGTCTAAGAAGCTTCCAATCAATTACTGCAACCCAAAGACTTTCCTCTTCAGAATATTGCACCGCGCCATCTACTTCTAATTCTTCGCTATAAAGTGTGAGCAATTTACCATTTTGCAACTTAATATTTTGGCGGCTCAAATCTTCGATCGTCCCAACACAATTCAGACGAAGGCGACCTTGTTCATCTGCATTATGAAAGTCGGCAAAAATTCTAGGGTGACTCATAATTTTATTCTAATATGGTCGTTCAGATCCAGGATTCCAAGTCGAATGGCTGAACTGCTTGAATGCGTTGGAAGTCAGAATCTGCTGTCACTAGGGTGAGTTGATGCTGGATTGCAACGGCGGCAATCCACAGGTCATTTTCGCCGATGCCCAATTGAGTGACGTTGGTTCTACGGCGTTGGGCTTTTTCTTTTGGGGCATAGCGATCGAAAACTGCGGCTTTGAGGTTGCCGTAAATTTCGGCGGTGGTTTCGTCGATTGGGTAAATGTATAGCCCAAGCAAGAAGCGTTGAACTAGGGCAAGATTAGCCTGTCGTTGTTGCGATCGCGCTGCCATGTCAATCAGTTCACCCTTGACAATGGTACAGGTGGCGATCGACTCATCCCCAAGGCTTGCAAGGCGATCGAGTATTTGAGTGTTGCCTAGTAGGGCATAGCTACAATGGTTGGTGTCGAGAAGAAACATTATTCAAAGGGATTGGGGCTGTAGTCAAATTGTGCTTCACCGCGTGAGCTTTGGACGGCTTCTAGACATTCTTGGAGGTCGTCGCCTGACCAAGTGCCGATCGTCTTGAGGTGAGCGAGGAAGGATTTAGCGGATGTGGTAGAAGGTTTGGTAGATAGAGATTTTACGAAGGTGAGGGCTTCGGCAAGCCGTGTACTGGGCAAAGCTTCGATCGCCTGGAGGAGTTTTTCTTTGAGAGTCATAGGGTGTGCCGGGGTGCTTGTTTAGGGGTGTATCCTATGGCGATTGCCTGGTATGCCGTGGGCGATTCACGATCGGGATAGCTGCGCCGCGCGTACTTTTATTTTAGACGATTGGCGATCGGAAACAAGCACGGGCGATCGCGCTTTCTGTTGGTGGTGCGATCGCGTGGGGGTGAGAAACCGGGTTTCTGAACACTCATCTCGGCACAGATGCTTTAGTTATCTCAAAAACCCGGTTTCTTAAGATTGCACTTTACGAAAGTCACATTTTTGAGATAAACTACAATTACTTGAAGTTTTTTCTGACATGGAAACAATGTTAAACATTGAATATCTTACGAACAAAGACGGAGATGTAAGCGCTGTGGTGATTCCTATAGAGCTATGGCGACAAATGTTACCTAATCAAGAATTTTCTGTTGCTCAACTTGCGGATGCGGTAGAAGACTATTGCATGAACAAAGCAATGAATAAAGCTGTTAACACTCCTTTGCTAGATCGCTCTAAAGCTTTAGCTTATCTGGAGGAATAATTATCTTGGAAGTTCAATACCGTGAGGCTTTTCTAAAAGATTTGAAACAACTGAAAAGTTCTACATCATACGAACGTATTTACGAACTTGCGTTTACAACCCTAGAAGCTATTAATACATTGGAGGAGATTTCTAATATTAAAGCTATGCGCGGTTCCGCTGGTCGCTATCGCATCCGCATCGGGGATTACCGTATTGGAATAGAGGTTAATGGAGATATTATAGAAGTGTTGCGAGTGCTACATCGTCGGGAATTTTATCGTTATTTTCCGTAAGGATTTGGAATCAAGATTTGTAAAGGAGAAATGCGATCGCCCTCCGTGCAACCAGCGCCCTTTGAAATGATGGAAATGGATAAGATTGTCACCGGAAAAAGAGGTTGGGTGACACGATCGTCAACGGAATATGCTTGAGAAATGGCGATCGCGCTTTGTGTTGCTAGGACGATCGCCCTACGGGATAGCTACGCTTCACGCCCTTGAGTGCAATCATCACCCTTTGAAATGGTGGAAATGGATCAGATTGTCGGTGGAAACAGGGGTTGGGGTGACACGAGGGTTAAGCGAATATGTAGGAAAGGGCGATCGCGATAAATGTCAGTCACCAGATTCATCAGCAGAATTTTAAAACAGCTAATTATACCGTGACAGACTTAGCAATTTTGGCAAGCAATCGCAACGCTTCATTTACAGAAGCAGAGTCTCGAAATATCTCTGCTACATCTGGATCGAGAATCACCACATTACTTGATTGCGTATAAGCTTCATAGTATTTGCCACGAACACCGCCTGAAAAATCATATTCAGGTTTCATATCGTCATTGACTGTTTCTTCAGATTCCTGACTCATAGTTTCTTCTCTCCTGTCGGGTGGCTAAACGAGCACTGATTAAACGCACCTCACCTTCTCGTTCCGTGTGGGAAACAACCAAAAGACGTTGCAACCTCGACTGACCTATCGTCAAAAGACGGATCTCACCTACGGAGTGGCCAGGGTCAGAAATTGTAATAGCTAGTGGATCTCCGAAGACAGTGACAGCCTCTTCAAAAGACACACCATGCTTTTTGGCATTGCTACTCGCTTTGTTTGAGTCCCACTGAAACTTCATAGATCTATTCTACTCTCAAGCGACTTTATGAGGTGGGCAATTGCCCTGCTTACTGCTCTATTCTACTATCTAGCGCCAAATGCCGAAAGGAAAAAATGAATGTGAAAACTAAAACCTGATAAATATTTGTGAGTTGAACTGAAAGTTAATATGGGGTGCGATCGCCCTTTGTTTGCTGGGGCGATCGCCCTACAGGATAGCTACGCTGTTGCGCATTTAAATTGGAAATTCTGGACGGGCTAGAAGCCCATCCCACAAGAGTTTTATTGATTTTTGATACACAATTTAAATGTAGAACAGCTTACGCTTCACGTCCTCTGTGCAATCATCGCCCTTTGAAATGGTGGAAATGGAGCGGATTGTCAATGGAAACAGAGGTTGGGGTGACACGAGGGTTAATGGAATATGCTTGGTGGGGCGATCGCGCAAATCTTCCATTGCATTGAGACGAGTCTGCTGTGAGGATACAGGTGAGCGATCGAGATAAATATGATAATATTAAGAAACGCACAATTAATTTGTGGAAAGAGTGTGAAAGAGTTATTCCAGAATTCGATGAAAACGGCAATCTACCACTCTTAGGTTCATTTTTGTGAATGGGAGGAGTTTAATGAAAAATTTGGTACAAATTATCAAAGAGAGCGGATGATTGAAGGATTGCTACTGGCAATGACTCAATTAAAAGAAGCAGGCTGTAGGACTATTTATATCAATGGTAGTTTTGTGACCAGCGAACCAGAGCCTAATGATTTTGATGCTTGTTACGATCGCGAAACTGTAGACATGAATCATCTGAGAGTTAATGCTCCTAGATTATTCAATCATTATGACCGAAATGCCCAAAAAGCTAGGTATAGAGGGGAGATTTTTCCGTCAGACCAACCTGTAGGCAATTACGGCGAAAATTCTTTTGAGTTTTTTCAAAAGGATAGAAATAAAAACAAGAAAGGAATCATAGCTATAGATATAATGAGGTGGAAACCATGATTAAAGATGAATTCCAGTATGAAGTCAGTCAAGAATGGGTGGAAAAGTTTAAAAAATCTATTGCAGCGATGGAGCGGGATGAAGAAGCAAAAAGAAGAGATTTTCTGAAATGGGACGCAGGGCGAGGTGCTTTGCAGTGTCATGTGGATAAGTTAGAAGCAGAAATAGCCGAATATGAAAGATTGATGAATTGTGACAAAAGTCAGTCAATTGAAATTACCGTTGAAAATTTAACTGAGTTGCCATTTGCTTTAATAAAAGCTCGGATGGCAGCCAAAATTACCCAGGAAGAACTAGCAGAAATTATAGGAATTGACCCGGAGCGAATTACGCAGTGTGAGGATAAGAATTATCAATGCGCTAGTTTTGTAGAAATTCTTGAAGTTAGCGCGGCTTTGGGTGTGGAATTTAAAACTGCTGTGATGGAGGTGGATTTTGGGGAAATAGAAATTGGCAAAAAGATTGCGGAAAAACGACTCAAAAAAAGAATGAAGATGGCAAGTAAAGCATCTTAAACAAACGCTCTTGATTGTGGAGGGCGATCGATCTTGTTTGAAAATAATCAGAAAGGCGATCGCCCTTTTGTTTGCTGGGGCGATCGCATTAAAAAGACTATACAGCCTCTTTTCATTTCTGTATTGGGTAAACCTCAAAAGCTAACTCATGACGAAAAAAGCAGACATTAAACTCCGCAAAAAAGTTGAGGTGTCCAAGGATTACGGGTGCGTCTGTCGATCGCAGGACAGGCAAATGCAAGTAAGATCGGCGAAAACTGAGCAACTGTACCCGAAAGCACCAATCCCCGTGCCTCGCTGCTAGCCAAATTCCCGCTCAACTGAATAGGAACGGTTTGCTGTTCCCATATTGCCCCTAGTTGTAGACCAATCTCATAGGGCAGGACGTTGACACTCGCGCCCGTATCCAACAATGCCATCACTTCTACAGAGTTGCTGCCGTTAGAGAGAGTGATGGGCAAATATGGCAGAATGCTCGATCGGGCGAGGCTATCAATTCGTTCTGTAAATGCAAATCTTTGACCATCAAGCATTGGCTGATTCCTGGGCGGCAACTAGAAGTTCTGATAATGCTTTAACTCCTTCACTATCTGCCTGTGGAGACCATACAACTGCGCTGGTTGATGCTAGTTGATTAAGAAGTATATTTTTTGAATTACTATCTTCATTAGGTTCTAGGCTGCATCCTTCTTCCTTGGCAACTGCAAGCAGGAGAAAGTGAATAAGTCGTAGTTTATCTTGATGAGATAGTTGGCTAACGGTGGGTAAAAGTTCGCTGAGAGGCATATCGTTTGTTTAAGATTATATACATCTAGTTTAGCCTCGTTTCCTCGCGTTATGATGATAATCGCCCTTTGTTTGTTTGGTGGGGCGATCGCCCTACGGGATAGCTACGCTTCACGCCCCTGTGTGCAATCATCGCCCTTTGAAAGGTGGAAATGGATCGGATTGTCAGTGGAAAGAGAGGTTGGGTGACACGAGGGTTAATGGAATATGTAGGATGGGGCGATCGCTCAAGGGGAAAGCTACCAACTTGCACAACTATCACAATCGGAGTAAACTTAGTTTATGGACTTAGTTTTTTAAGATTATGGAAACTGTAAGTATCGATCAAGCTAAGACAAATCTCTCAGGATTATTGTCGCGTGTGGAGCTTGGAGAAGAAATTATTATTTCAAACGGATCTATCCCAATAGCGAAGTTGGTTCCGTTTCGTAATTCATCCAATCGACGAGCTAGTTTAGGGCAAGATCGAGGGAGATTTATTGTACCAGAGGACTTTAATGATCCTTTACCAAAAGAGATTTTGGCAGCATTCGAGGGGGATTGACAGTGAAACTTTTGCTGGATACTCAGTGTTGGTTATGGTGGTTTGCTGAACCAGAGCGATTGAATGAGGAGGCGATCGCCCATATTGCCGATGAAATGAATGAATTGTGGTTTTCTGTTGCTAGTATTTGGGAAATAGGTATAAAAAATGCGATCGGAAAGTTGCCGCTGCCAGAACCGATAGATAGCTACATTTCTAGTCGCATGGTACAGTTAGGTGTGCAGTATTTGGAAATTAGAGCGCCTCATGCTTTACGAGCGGCTGCGTTACCATTACATCATCGAGATCCCTTTGATAGAATGCTGATTGCTCAGGCTCAAATTGAGGATATGACGCTTGTGAGTGCTGATTCAATGTTCAAGCAATACAGCGATATTTCGATTCTTTGCGCTGGCAATTAGTTTAGTAGGCACTGTCTTAGAAGTTAAGCGATCGCGCTTTCTGTTGCTAGGGCGATCGCGTGGGGGTGAGAAACCGGGTTTCTGAACACTCATCTCGGCACAGATGCTTTAATTATCTCAGAAACCCGGTTTCTTAAGAAGATCGCGCTTTCTTTTGGTGGAGTATTCTATCTTCTTGCGTGAATTTAACTTATAATATTTTTGCCCTTGAGTTATTGACAATCAAAGTTACTAACAAATATAATTCAATTATTGATTATATGAGGAAAATAATGTCTGACAAAAAATATCAATGCGATCAATGCAATGAAAAGTTTGGAAATCCGCAAGCACTTAAATTTCACAAATAAAATAAACATTTTATTTGTGGGATTTGTGGGCAAAAGTTTAATGCTTTCAGTGCAATTAACCAACATAAGGAGATGAAACACTCCAAAAACAATAAGGAATTGGAATTAATGACTTAAGCATTGGCTTGGTAGTTTCGCAGAGGATAAGGAAAGCAGGCTAGAAGCCTGCTCTACCTTATTAAATTTTCATTCCTAAGATTATAAATATGTTGGACTTAAAAGTTAAACCCAACCTAAAAAGAAGACTAATAACTCTTGATTAATTTTTCCTGAATAACAAGCCAATTAGAGAAATTGGTATTACAACGACTCCCCAGATGATAAATACACCAATCATGCCAATTCCTGCCCCAGCAGCATAAGCATCGCTAGATTCTATCATACTAGAATCTAAGTCACCGACTCCGGCAAATAGGATGTAGCCACAGACAATAGTCCACAAAATCACAGTGATTTTGATCATAATATTTCTCCTTACATAGGTCTAAAAGGTTATTTGCTTGGAAATTTCATACTAATTAAAAAAGGACAATTCAAAATTAGTGAGAAACTCCTCTTTGAATATTCTTCTACAATTTTATTTGAAAATTAAAAGTTTGTCTAGCCCAAAAATGCTCAATTTTGTTGGGAGTTTTGTCTGCCATTCAAACTTGCTGCTTTAAAAATGTTGGCAAATGCCAGAAAATGTTGGAAAAAGTTAGGTATAATACAAAAAATCACAACATCTGCGATCCTGCATGAATCTTAAGGAAGTCTTAAAAATGGCTGACGATATCGTGTTTACCAAGACGGGTGAGCACCTTGATGACTTGCAAGAGGCGATTCTGCGGGGAACCATGCAAGGTGAGAAATACACCCAAATTGCCGAAGAGAGTCACTGTAACGAGAGTTATGTTAGGGATATTGGCTCAAAGTTATGGCAAATACTTTCAGAAGGATTAGGGGAAGAAGTAAGTAAAACAAATTTACGATCGGCAATGGGAAGGTTTATATTTGAAAATGTCTCTAATTTTGAAAACGTAGCAATTAGTAGTTTTAATACCTGTGGAGAAGCTCGACACTCACCAAACATACCAAACTTGCAGCAACCCAATCAAGAAACATCTAACTCAAAACAAACTAAAACTCCATATCAAGATTTAAGCGAGATGCCGGAATTAGGTGCTTTCTACGATCGCACCCTCGAACTCAAAACCCTCACAACCTCCATTCTACAACAAAACAGCCGCCTCATAGCCCTCACCGGCATCAGCGGCATCGGCAAAACCACACTCGCAGTGCAACTCGTCCAACAAATCAAAGACGAATTTGAATACGTCATTTGGTGCAACCTCGACACATCCCCCACCCTCCCGGAATTTGAAGCCAACTTAATCCAGTTTTTCTCCCAGTCAGAAAAGCAAGATTCACCGACAACCAACCAGAAAGCATTATCCCTAATTAAATATTTACAAAAACATCGCTGTTTAATCGTCTTAGATGACATTCACAACCTGTTCAGCAGCGGCGAATCAGCAGGAAAATATAAACCAGGATACGAAGAATATCGCTCTTTATTCAAACAAATAGAAAAATTATCCCATCAAAGTTGCTTCCTGCTAATCGGTTGGGAACCACCCAAAGAAGTTCCTCAACTCACCAGCCAAAATACTCCCATTCGTACCTTACAACTCACTGGTTTAGACACCGCAGCCGCACGGGAAATCCTCAGAGATCATGGATTAGCAGAAACCGACAACTACTCAGCACTCATTCACTGCTACCAAGGCAATCCGTTATGGTTAAAAAGCGTGGCGACTCTGATGCAAGAGTTGGGAATTGGCGCGACTGAGTTATTATTAAATGATACCGTATTGTTGCCCGAAGATTTGAAAGATGTTTTACAGCAGCAGTTTAGTCGCCTATCCGAACTAGAAAAACAAGTCCTCTCTTTGTTTTGTAGGGAAAGCGAACCAGTTAACCTGGCAAAATTACTAGAATGTGGCACTGTGCGATCGCCCGATTTGCTCAATGCGCTACAATCTTTATCGCGGCGTTGCTTCATCGACAAAACAGGGAGTTTTTATACTTTGCCACCTGTGTTGA